>Ga0208823_1000236_pt1 | contig 47234 bp, 43 predicted proteins | sample AD_UKC075_MetaG_FD_184440 | JGI IMG/M metagenome (GOLD analysis project Ga0208823, IMG submission 184440) | Active sludge microbial communities of municipal wastewater-treating anaerobic digesters from USA - AD_UKC075_MetaG (SPAdes) (version 2) | ecosystem: Engineered > Bioreactor > Anaerobic >...
TCCTGGAAGAGCGGGCGCTCCAATTAGGGCTTGTCTTCCTCACTATCGCAGTCCTGGCACCTCTCGCCCGCGGAAAGATATCTTCTGAAGAAATCCTCGATGCATTCTTCACATTACCCGGTATCCTGGCGATCATAGGAGGTGCAGCTGCAGCCTACATAAGTGCACAAGGCATCTCCCTTCTTACAGGACATCCTCACATCGTCACCGGTATTATCCTGGGAACGATTATCGGAGTGATTGTCCTTCGAGGAATCCCGGTAGGACCGCTGGCTGCAGCCGGGATTACCGCTCTTCTCATCAAAATCTTCGGGGGCCGCTGACCCCGTTTCCCTACGGTCATCCTCGTCACTAATGCCACCTCTTTCAGTTATTTCTCGAGATGCCTTCCGTTACCGCGATCTTTCCAGAAATGATCCTGCACAAGAACATGTTCACTCTCATACTTAATGATAGTGTAGTTTCCATTTCATAGGCAGACTGCCATGCCTCAAACAGGATTGCCACAACTTTCATCAGGAGGAGTTCGTCTATGAGAAGGCTTGTCGCAGTTTTGATGTGTGTTCTATTACTTGGCGGGAGCCTCAGCGTCCCCTGTTTAGGCCCAATCCACGCCGCACCCGCCAATGAGATCCGGATCGCAGGACAGTTCGGCCTTGTGTACGCCCCGCTCATGGTTGCCCAGAAACACAAGATTTTCGAGAAGTACGGCCTTAAGCCTGTCTGGAAAGAGTACGGGTCAGGGGCTGCAGTACGTGAAGGGCTGATATCCGGCGAGGTTGACGTGGGGTTCATGGGTATACCGCCATTCCTCATCGGCTGGGATAAAGGTTGTCCTTGGAAAGCTGCCATAGGCTTTGTGGTGATTCCGGTAGGACTCGTAACTTACGATCCGTCGATCAAGAGTCTCAAAGATTTCAAACCTCAAGACAAGATCGCATTGCCGTCGCCGGGGAGCGTTCAACACATACTCCTTGCAATGGCTGCGGAAAAAGAACTTGGCTCTCCGACAGCTCTCGATGAAAACCTTGTTGCCATGGCGCACCCGGACGGTGCGGCAGCTCTAATCTCAAAACGAGGAATCACAGCGCATTTCACTACTCCGCCATACTTATTCGAGGAGCTCAGCCAACCTGACTTTCATTTGGTAACTGACGATATTGAAGCCTTCGGTCAACCTTTCAGCTTTAATGTAGGAGTGGCAACTGAGAAGTTCCACAATGAAAACCCTGTAGCCTATGCTTGCTTCGTCAACGCAATCAGTGAAGCCATGGCCTGGATCAACACACATAAAAAGGAAGCTGCAGAACTCCTGGCTCCTGAATTCGGACTTACCCCTGAGAAAACGTATGAGCATATGACCTGGCCGGGTATGGATTATACAACTGCCCCGTACGGACTCTTAGGTTTCGCAGACTTCATGAAAGAAGCAGGTTACATCAGCCGCACCCCCAACGACCTCAGCGAAATTGCTTGGGAGAACTTACTTGCATTCGTCGGAAGCAGGGCAGGTTCACCGTCACCTATCGAGGCGCTCCAGTATCGCCAATAGAAAGAAAGATCCTCTCGAACCGGTGCAAATCTCAGCAGACTGTTACAGATTACAGCAGATTAAAAGGATTTGTAGCAGAAGGGTGGCCGATTCATGGAGACCAATAAACCGACAAACCGTTTCCGCGCCCGGTTTCTGGGCAGGACTTGCCGGCAGATAGTGTTCGTCATAGCACTTGCAGCCATATGGGAGTTAATCGCATCCACAGGCTATCTGCCTCCTCTGCTCTTCCCCCGGTTCAGCCACGTAATCCAGGCGCTTATCAAGGAGAGCCTAAACGGCGAAGTGCTGGGCAGAACATGGTTTTCCCTGAATCTTGTTGCATGGGGCCTCAGCATGGCTACTGCTTCCGCAGTCTTAGCCACCGCCCTCGCCATGTGCTGGCCGGTGGCGTCAGAATGCATTGAGACTCTCATGGCTATCCTCCACCCATTGCCGGGAATAGCCATCTTACCTATTGTCATCTTGTGGCTGGGAACAGGCAGGAAATCGATTGCGACTGTTATCTGGTTTGCAGCAGTATGGCCGCTGATTGCAAATCTCCATACCGGACTACGCTCAGTGCCTATAACTCAGATAGAGGCCGGAAGAAACCTGGGGCTCCAAGGATTGCACCTGGTTAGAACAGTCCTCATTCCCGGAGCATTCCCTTATATCCTGTCCGGCCTCCGAGTAGCCTGGGCGCGCGCATGGCAAGCCTTGGTAGCATCGGAAATGGTCTTCGGGGCGTCAGGTGGCGAAGGAGGCCTTGGGTGGTTCATTTACAAAAGGCGGTTCTTTATGGAAGTGCCCGGGGTCTTCGCAGGGATGATTGTAATCGTCCTCATCGGCCTAATCGTGGAGAGGGTATGCTTTGAGCAGATCGAGATCCGCACAGTCAGGCGGTGGGGGATGACCCTGGAGTGACAGGTAGACATAACACACAGGAGGATGGAAAACAATGAAACACGTCCTTACCATATCAAAACTGACCAAACACTTCCGAGTCCACGAACGCACCCTTATTGCATTGCAGGATATCGACTTGTCTGTCAAAGAAGGTGAATTCATCACTATTATCGGCCCTTCAGGGTGCGGTAAATCCACCCTCCTCCGATGCATAGCAGGATTCGAAACATTAACTCAAGGATCAGTTCGTGTAGAAGGACAAGAAGTAAACCGCCCAGGCATAGACAGAATGATGGTCTTCCAAGGACTTGACCAGCTATTACCCTGGCTTACTGTCCTGGAAAACGTAGCCTTTGCCCTCCGCGTCACCCGCACTGCAGGCACCAAAAAGAAAAGCCGGACTCTTGCAGAGAGCTACATAAACCTTGTAGGCCTCAGAGGATATGAAGACTTCTATCCCCACCAGCTATCCGGAGGGATGAAACAGCGTGTAGCAATCGCCAGGGCTCTCTCCGTCCAACCGAAGATCCTACTTATGGATGAACCTTTTGGAAGCCTTGACACTTTCACGAGAAAAGCATTGCAGGAAGAACTTGCTTCTATCTGGCAAAAGACCAAGGTAACGGTGTTATTTGTAACCCACAATATCGAAGAAGCGATCATCCAAGGGGACCGGATCATAGCCATGTCGTCGCAACCGGGAAGAATCCTGACTGTAATCGATAACCCTATATCAAGGCCGCGCACTCCGGACTCACCAGGGTTTGCTGATATCTGGGATGATCTTCATCGTCTTCTCGGTGTGCAGAAAGGTTCTGTCGGAGGAAGCCTAAGGCAGCAACAGAGGATTGTTTCCTATGAAGAGATGGAAACCCGGCGTCTGGTAGCGACATAAAGAAATGGCGGAGGAGGTGGGATTCGAACCCACGAGGGCCGCGAAGACCCTGGCGATTTTCAAGACCGCTCCCTTCATCCACTCGGGCACTCCTCCGCACTCGGCCGGGTCGCACAGCTCAGGATCCAGTTGAGGACTCCATACGAACCCAGCATCGTAATTATAGCATCTACCTGTTCAGCAGGCAAGCAGCCTCGGCAACTCCTTTTAGGGAAGCATTATTATGCCTCGATACGCTCGAGGCCTCCCATGTACGGCCTCAGCGCCTCAGGGATGACTACCGATCCGTCTGCTTCCTGGTAATTCTCGAGGATCGCTGCAACTGTACGGCCTATCGCAACACCTGATCCGTTCAGTGTATGGACATACTCAGGCTTTGCTCCTGGCCGGGGCCTATAGCGAATGTTGGCCCGCCGAGCCTGAAAGTCCTCAAAGTTGCTGCATGAAGATATCTCAACATACTTGCCGTAGCTTGGCATCCATACCTCAGGGTCATACTTCTTCGCTGCAGTAAAGCCTACATCGCCTGTGCACATCATGACGACCCGGTAAGGGAGCCCAAGGCGCTTTAGAACCTCTTCAGCATTATTCACCAGCTTCTCCAGCTCGTCATAGGACGTTTCAGGCTTTACGAACTTTACCAGTTCCACCTTATCAAATTGGTGCTGCCTGATAAGCCCCCTTGTATCTCTCCCTGCAGAACCTGCTTCTGCCCGGAAGCAAGGGGTGTATGCCACATGGTATATGGGAAGATCATCATGGCTTAAGATCTCATCCCTGTAAAGATTCGTAACAGGCACCTCAGCAGTGGGAGCCAGGTAATAGTCAGTGCCTTCGCACTTGAACATATCCTCGGCAAACTTCGGCAATTGGCCTGTGCCTATCATGCTCTCTGTATTAACGAGAACCGGTGGATATACCTCGGTATACCCGTGCTCCGAGGTGTGAAGATCTATCATAAAGGCAATAAGTGCCCTGCAAAGCCGGGCGCCTGCGCCTCGAAAAACAGTAAACCTGGCACCTGATATCTTGGCAGCTCTCTCAAAATCTAAGATTCCGAGATTCGCCCCGATCTCCCAGTGCGGCTTCGGCTCAAAGTCGAAGGACTCAGGCTCTTCCCACCGCCTAACCTCTACGTTTTCGGATTCATCTTTACCGTAGGGGACAGATTCATGGGGAATGTTCGGGATCGAAAGGAGAATATCATTTACTTTCCTTTCTATCTGCCGGATAGCGTTATCCATCTCTTTTATCCGCTCTCCGACTTGACGCATCTCGAGGATGGCGCCTTTGGTGTCCTGGCCTTTCCTTTTCATTTCTGCGATTTCATTTGATACCTCGTTGCGCCGCTGCTTGAGTTTTTCCACCTCATATACGAGCCTTCTTCGCTCTTCGTCATGGAGAATCAAAGTATCGACTATACCGGTATCTTCGCCACGCCTGGTCAGGCTATCTTTAACGAGTTCGGGATTCTCTCTTATCTTCTTGATATCCAGCATGTATACCCCTCCACTACTCTCAGGATTACCCGTAGGCATTAAGTATAACCCTATAAAAGAGCCTCCCGTCCTTTAGTTACCAGGACGAGAGGCTAACCTCCCGCGTTGCCACCTTGGTTTGATCTAAGCGGTGCTGCTCCGGACATCCCTTCCTGCCTTGCTCCTTCCTACCTTCACCGTGATTATCCCACGGACGGTATCCGGAAAACTCAGAGAAGGCCCGAGAACATAACATGAGCAAGCATAAACCTTAGACCCACTCAAGTGTACGTTAACGGGTACAACCGGCCAGGCTTACCAGGCATGAGTGCTGCCTTTCGGCCCGCAGCTCAAAGGTGGATTCAGCTAGGTCAGGGTGCCGGTTCCCACCTTACCCGGCTCTCTCTTACCCTGAAACCTTAGCTTACTAGTCCTTGTCATCGCAAATAAGCATCAGTCGATTTAAGTTTGCGCGAATTATACCATCAGACGAATCTCAAGTCAACACTTAAGGAGACGCCTGTTGGAAACTTACCCCATAGCCTCAAGTGCCAGGAGCTTGTTCCAGTTTCGATCTACATCTTCCTGGATCTCCTCAAGCAAGGCCTCGTTTCCAGGCTTAAACAGGTGACGGAATCGTCCCTGCTTCTTCAACCATTCAGCTACCGGTGGCTTGTCCTTGGGCTTATAGTTGATCTTCACAACACCGTTCTCTACCTCGTAGAGAGGCCAGGCGCAAGTATTGACTGCGAGACGGGCCAGTTCTATGGTTTCCTCAGGAGCATAGCGCCATCCCAACCTGCACGGGCTCAGCACGTTGATGAATGCAGGACCGTCAACCTCCAAGGCCTTCTCTACCTTTCTGGTAAAGTCCCTCCAGTTGCTGGGCGAAGCCTGGGCCGCATACGGAATACCGTGCGCTACCATTATTTGAGTAAGATCCTTCCGGATCTGCTTCTTACCGGCAGGAATTGCTGATCCTGCAGGACTTGTCGTTGTTGAGGCACCCTTCGGGGTTGCGCTGGAACGCTGTATTCCTGTATTCATATACGCCTGGTTGTCGTAGCAGATATAGAGCATGTTGTGTCCGCGCTCCATAGCACCGGATAGGGACTGAAGCCCGATATCGTATGTGCCTCCGTCGCCACCAAAGGCCATGAATTTGATGTCCCTGTCTATCTTACCCTTCTTCTTCAGAGCCCTGTAAGCAGTCTCTACGCCGCTGACAGTTGCTGCAGAGTTTTCAAACGCGCTGTGAATAAACGGCACTCTCCACGCTGTATACGGGTAGATCGTCGTGGTAACTTCAAGACACCCCGTAGCGCAGCCAACCACAACGTCTGATGACTCCGGGTCCACCGCCATTAACGCCTGTCTGATGGCGATAGGGGCGGCGCAGCCTGCGCATGCGCGGTGTCCGCCGCACAGGAGATCTTCTCTCATCGAAAGTTCCTTCAGAGTTGCCATATATGCCGCCTCCTATTCCCTTACTCCGAGGTATGTTACGGCTTGCTTTATCTCGCCTGTCTTGGCGATCTCGAATAGGTCGTCGTATACCCCGGCTATTTGTTCCATATTGATGTCTCGTCCGCCGAGACCGTAAATGTAGTTCACCATTTTGACTCTTGGACCGGGTGCATCATACATCGCAGCACGAAGGTCGATGTACAGCGGGCCTCCCATCAAAGATAAGCTGTCTGCCCGGTCAAGAACTGCCACAGCTTTCACGCCTGCCAAAGCTTCACTGATCTCTTCATAAGGGAACGGCCTGAAGAGCCGAATCTTAAGAAGTCCGACTTTAAGGCCTTTTTCTCTCAGCTGATCTACCACTGTCTTGGCAGTTCCTGCTGCGGAGTTGATGACAACGATTGCTACCTCGGCATCGTCCAATCTATATGCATCAAACAACTTGTATTCTCTGCCTGAGATCTCCTTAAACTCCTTGGCTATCTGAAGAACAACGTCTTTCACCCTGGTATGTGCATCTGCCAGCTGACGACGGTGCTCAAAGTACCAGTCGGAGAAGTCCAGAGCCCCTACTGTGATGGGATTATCTACATCCAGCAGATAATGCTCAGGCTTATACTCGCCGATAAACTTCTGCACCACATCATCATCAAGAAGCTCGGCATTGCCCATTCCGTGGCTGACAATGAAACCGTCCATAGTCACCATACAAGGCAGCTTTATATCAGGATGCTCAGCAATGCGCACAGCCTGGATAATGTTATCGTAAGCTTCCTGGGCATCTTCTGAGTATATCTGTATCCATCCGGAATCCCGCGCACCCATTGTGTCGCTGTGGTCACAATGGATATTAATCGGGGCTGACAGAGCCCTGTTTACGATAGGAGCAACTATCGGAAGCCTAAGCCCTGCAGCGATATACAGCATCTCCCACATAAGGGCAAGCCCTTGTGAAGCTGTAGCAGTCATTGCCCTGGCGCCTGCAGCCGATGCGCCGATTGTAGCACTCATCGCAGAATGCTCGCTTTCTACTGCGACAAATTCTGTATCAACGTCGCCGTTGGCTACAAAATCAGCGAAGATCTGGACGATCTCAGTCGCAGGAGTAATTGGGTAGGCTGCCACAACATCTGGATTAATCTGGCGCATAGCTTCTGCTGCCGCTTCATTACCGGTAATCGCAACTCTTCTACTCACAGGCACCAGCCTCCCCGTTCTCTTCTGTTTCCAGCACCATCTCTATGGCTTTCCTGGGACACTCGAAAGAGCATATCCCACAACCCTTACAGTGCTTATAGTCGATTCCCACCATTTTTCCGTCTTCAACCTTTATTGACGAATCCGGGCAGAAAACCCAGCAAATCATGCAATGGATGCATTTTTCTTCATCCCACACCGGCTTGTAAGTTCTCCAGTCGCCGGTTTCATACTCCATAGCGTTCCCGGCATCAAGGATCAGCCCGCCTTTGGGAACGTCCTTCCATCCCTTTTCCGCGGCACTCATTCCTCTCCTTGCACCTCCTGGTAAGCCCTTTCAATAGCTTGAATATTCTTCTCAACTATATCAGGACGGAATTTAGCTTCAAGCCTTTCCCTGGTATTGCTTACGAACTCATCGATGGTCAAAAGACCGGTAGTCCTGATAAGCGCTCCCATCATGGGAGTGTTAGGAATGTCCCTTCCTATAGTGTCAATTGCTATCTGCGTTGCATCCAGGGTATAAACCTTTCCACCTGTTATACCCAACTGCTCACGCATCTCTTCAGGTGACAGGTTGGTATTAATGATATACAACCCATCCTCCGGCACTCCTGCGGTCACGTCTGTTGCCTCAAGCAACGTAGCGTCGAGAACCACTACTATCGCAGGATTCAACACTTGACAATGCAGCCTAATAGGCTCCTCACTAATGCGGTTGAATGCAAGCACAGGCGCACCCATCCGCTCAGGACCATACTCAGGAAAGGCCTGAATGTACTTGCCTGAAGCCGAAACTGCTTCTCCCAACAGGAGTGCAGCGGTTTTTGCGCCTTGGCCGCCTCTTCCATGCCAACGAATCTCTAGAAGTTCTGCCATAGCCTTGCCCCCTTACTTATGTGTGAAAGTTTTACTAACTGATCCCTGGTGTTTTTCTACTGATTCCAAGGCACATTTAAACATATATATCTGGAATATACACCTTAGTTATTGTAGCACATCCCGTATATTAATGCACCTTTTGCTTTTTCAGGGAGTTTGGTTTATTTTAGGCCCCCTACGAGTAAGAATGTAATTCGCGTCTAAATCTCAAAAGGTTAAATATTAAAGGTTTTTTCGCTGAAGATACAAAGAAATACCTGACCGTCCTGTTCATACAGGATGATCAGGTATTGTAATCCAAACTGCTGATATTCGAGTAGTTATTTTTATGCCAGATTAGGATAAAGAGGGAAACGCTTAGTTAGGCTTTCCACCTTTTCCTTTGCATTTGCCAGGATATCCTCATCATCGGGATTGTGCAGGACATCTGAAATAATCTCTGCTATCTCGAGCATCTCTGCTTCTTTCATACCTCTTGTTGTAACAGCAGGAGTCCCTATTCTGAGCCCGCTGGTTATGAAAGGCTTCTCAGGATCAAAAGGAATCGTGTTCTTGTTCACAGTAATCGAACACCTGTCAAGAAGCCTTTCTGCCTGCAGCCCGGTGAGTCCCAGTTCTCTTACGCTCACCAACATCAAGTGGTTGTCTGTGCCTCCTGATACGATTCGGAAACCACGATTCCCAAGTGCCTCAGCGAGGACTTTCGCGTTCTTCACTACTTGCTCCTGATAGGCTTTAAACTCAGGAGAAGCAGCTTCTTTAAGAGCCACTGCCTTAGCTGCAATCACGTGCATCAGCGGGCCTCCCTGGGTTCCTGGGAAGACAGCTGAATCAATGGCCTTTTTAAACTCCTCTTTACACAGGATTAATCCGCCCCTCGGTCCGCGGAGGGTCTTATGGGTCGTGGTGGTGACAAACTCAGCATAAGGAACAGGATTGGGATGCAGTCCTGCCGCTATGAGGCCTGCAATGTGCGCCATATCAACCATTACGAGGGCGCCGACCTCATCAGCGATCTCCCGAATCCTCTTAAAGTCGATAACTCTGGGATATGCACTGGCACCTGCTACAATCATTTTGGGTTTGTGTTCTCTTGCTAGATTCAGAAGGGCATCATAGTCAATGGTCTCTTCTTCTTTTGTCACTCCGTACGGAACAAAGTTGAAATACTTACCTGACAAGTTTATAGGGTGTCCATGGGTAAGGTGTCCGCCATGGGATAGATCCATTCCGAGGACAGTATCTCCGGGCATAAGCGTAGCGAAATAAACAGCGGTATTGGCTTGTGCCCCTGAATGAGGCTGGACGTTGGCATGGTCTGCACCGAACAAGGCCTTGGCTCTTTCAATGGCAAGGCTCTCCACAATATCTACATATTCACATCCGCCGTAATAGCGTCTGCCGGGATAGCCTTCTGCATACTTGTTAGTTGCAGTTGACCCCTGCGCTTCCATAACCGCCCTGCTGGTGAAGTTCTCAGAGGCTATCAACTCAATGTTGTTCCTCTGCCGTTCCGTTTCTCCCTGCAACGCATCAGCCACTTCCGGATCAACGGCTCTGACAATATCGTACACTGACTATGCCCTCCTCTTAGAGTTTATAATCCAAGGGCACGAAAACAGTGGGTTAACTGCCCCTGGTCAGCAGCTTCCCTTCATCTGTCAGGGTTGCTGTTGCTATCCCCTCCATCGGCTTCCCCAGGCCTTTCGATACCTTCACGAGGACATCCGCATCATCAAAGTTGGCAGTGGCTTCAACAATCGCCTTGGCCCTTGCCGCAGGATTAGCAGACTTAAATATCCCTGAGCCGACAAATACTCCGTCCGCACCCAGCTGCATCATGAGCGCTGCATCCGCCGGAGTGGCAACACCGCCTGCAGCGAAGTTGACTACAGGGAGTTTGCCTTCCTTGGCTACCCACTTAACTAAGTCGTACGGAGCACGCCATTCGCTGGCAACCGCCATAAGCTCGTCTTCGCGCATCCCGGCCAGTTGACGGATCTCGCTCTGCACGCGTCTCATGTGCCTCACAGCTTCGACAATATTGCCTGTCCCGGGCTCGCCTTTTGTGCGCATCATAGCGGCTCCTTCCGCAATACGGCGAAGGGCTTCACCTAAGTTGCGGCCTCCGCAGACGAAAGGCACTTTGAACCGGTTCTTATCGATATAGTAATCTTCATCAGCAGGGGTTAAAACTTCGCTTTCATCTATGAAGTCAATCCCAAGAGCTTCCAGTATTTGCGCTTCGACAAAATGTCCTATGCGGCATTTAGCCATGACAGGGATCTTCACCGCTTCCATAATGGAGATGATCGTCTCCAAGCTGGACATCCTGGCAACTCCGCCCTGAGCTCTTATGTCAGCAGGCACTTTTTCAAGGGCCATAACCGCAACTGCACCGGCATCTTCTGCTATCTTTGCCTGCTCGGGAGTGGTAACATCCATGATGACTCCGCCTCGGAATCTTTCTGCGACCATTCTTTTTGATTCAACTGATGCTTGGTTCCCCATCTTTGCGGTCCCTCCATTAAATTCAGACTTCCCCATGCAATTGTACTACAGTGGGAGTGTCAAAACAAGGTAAGAATTGTAGTTCCAGTGTATCCTTCTTATCATGCAGCCGGTCTGCGGACGGGCTACATTGCGCGCCGGAGATCGTTCACTGCCTTATGCAACCTGGCAAGGCCCTTCTCCAGGATGGAACGGGGACAACCCAGATTCATTCTGACGAACCCTTCTCCACCGCTTCCGAAGGTGTAGCCCTGGTTAACCCACAGCCCAGCCTTGTCCAACATAAAGCGTTCCAAACCTTCAGCATCCAGGCCAAGCTCTCTGCAATCCAACCAAACCAGGTAAAGACCTTCATTTTCAACGTCTACAATCTGCGGGATATTCTCCCTCAAATACGTTTTCAAATACTGCCGATTGCCCTCTATGTAGTCGAGAAGTGCGCCGAGCCACCTTTCTCCCTGGCTGTAGGCAACTTCAGCCGCAATGCCTCCGAAAACCGTGGCCTGTTTCGGCAAAGGAGATGCTTCATATCTCTCCATAACTTCAGGGTCAGGTATTATCACAAATGCCGTCTTCAACCCGGCCAAGTTAAACGTCTTGCTGGGAGAAATGCAGGTAAACGTGATGTCCCTGAGTGTATCGGATATCGAAGCCAGGGGAGTGTGTTTGTAATCCTTATAAACCAGGTCAGAATGGATCTCATCTGATATAATAAAAACTCCGTGCTCTCTGCAGATATTGCCCAGCGTAGCAAGCTCATCCTTTGTCCAAACCCTTCCCACCGGATTATGGGGGCTGCAGAGGACGAGGGCTGTCGTCTGCGGATCCTTTGCTTTCTCTTCGAGATCTGCAAAATCCATGGTGTAACGATTGTTTTCGTATATCAACTGATTATTCAGGACGGTACAGCCGCTTTCTCGAGTCACCCTGAAGAACGGCGGATAGACAGGGGACTGAACGATGACTTTGTCCCCGGGTGAGGTAAGGATGTCAAGGAGCACTCGTATGCCGGGCACAACTCCCGGAGCAAACGCTATCCAGTCTTGATCTATCGTCCAGTTGTGTCTTCGGCTGAGCCAATCTACGACTGCTCTCTTAAGGCCGGCTGATTCAACAGTATACCCGTAAATCGCATGCCCGGCCCTCTCTATGATGGCATCCTGCACCTCGCGGGGGGATTCAAAATCCATATCCGCAACCCACATAGGAATTATATCCCTACCTTGCGTATCCCACTTAATTGAATCAGTACCGTAACGTTCGATCACCCTGTCAAAATTGAAATCCGGTTCCATTAACAAAAACCTCCACTCCGCACGCGCAATAAATCTTACGTCAAATTGTACTGCTATTAGGCAGTAAGTCAAAGAGTTCCACAATCACCTTGAATATGTCCTGCCTTCTGGATAAACTGAGGATATGGGAAAGCTTTCTTAAGATAACATAAGGACAATAGATTTCGCAATCAACCTAGAGGAGGACTACTATCATGAGTTCCTTATTCAGCATATTGTGGTTGATCCTAATTGCGTCCAGCTTCCTTTCGCCCCTCTTCGAGAAAAGACGCATCGAACTCGCCCGAGTAAAGCTTCTGAATACGATGTCGCGAAAAAGGGGATCTCGGGTCATTTCCATGATCCACAGGATGGAAGCTATCAGCATCTTAGGGATCCCTATATCGCGACATATCGATATCGAGGACTCGGAGCACATTCTAAGAGCCATAAGACGCACACCGAAAAATGTCCCTATCGACATTATACTCCATACACCGGGGGGCTTGGTATTGGCTGCAGAACAAATTGCACGGGCATTGGCAAGCCATGAAGCTAAAGTCACAGTATTTGTGCCTCACTATGCCATGTCAGGCGGGACACTGCTGGCACTCGCAGCAGACGAGATCATCATGGACGAACATGCAGTCTTAGGCCCTATAGACCCTCAACTTGGCAATTATCCTGCAGTATCCATTTTGAAAGCTATTGAACAAAAGGACAAGAACTCGCTGGACGATACCACCCTCATACTGGGGGATATGGCTGCCAAAGCCATGGTGCAAGTCTATGAAAGCGTCTATAATTTGCTGCTGGAAAAATTCCCTGAAGATAAAGCACAGAATATTGCAAGGACCTTAACGGAAGGCAGATGGACTCATGATTATCCTATTACCTGCCGAATGCTGCGGGATATGGGCCTTGCTGTGTGCCACGAGATGCCGGAAGAGGTATACCAGCTCATGGAGCTTTATCCGCAGCCTGCTCAGCGCAGGCCTTCTGTCCAGTATGTGCCTGTGCCTTTTGAAAGACGGTCCCCGGACGCTCCGTCACGCGGAGAGGAATAAAGGATGACTGAACCGTCAAACAGTGTTTTAATCTGGTGGAGACGAGGAGATTCGAACTCCCGACCTCGTGAGTGCGATTCACGCGCTCTCCCAACTGAGCTACGTCCCCACCTAGTCTTCCTGGCTCAGATAGTAGCATATCCTCTTGTCCTAAGTCAAGGGCGCCACGCCAACGACCTGTCCGGCCACATTCGGCGCCTACCTGGCATAGGCACGCCAAAGACGGCCGCCAAGAATGGCCTTAGACAGCCCGCCTAAGCACGCGGACGCATCGTCGGGAACAGGATTACATCTCTGATTGATTCCTGATTGGTAATGAGCATCACCAATCTGTCAATCCCAATCCCCATGCCTCCTGTCGGCGGCATACCGTGTTCAAGGGCAAACAAGAAGTCCTCATCCATCATATGGGCTTCTTCATCGCCTTTATCGCGCAGCGAAACCTGGGCCGCGAAGCGTTTCCGCTGATCGATCGGGTCATTTAGCTCGCTGAATGCGTTCGCCATTTCACGGCCGCAGATAATCAATTCGAACCTGTAAGTATAACGAGGATCATCTTTCTTTCTTCTGGCAAGGGGCGATACCTCTATCGGATAGTCGATGATAAAGGTAGGCGTCATGAGTCTCGGTTCTACCAGCTTATCATAGATCTCCGCCAGAACAGCCCCACGGGAACTGTCTTTTCCTGCTATTTCAACGCCCAAGGAATCAGCAGCAGAAAGCGCGTCCTCATCAGTCTCGATCTTAGTAAAGTCTACACCTGTATACTTCGTAACCGCATCGACCATAGTCAGCCTTGGCCAAGGTGGCGTAAGATCTATTTCCATGCCTCCGCACTTTACCACAGGGGCACCCAGCACCTTAACGGCTACATGGTGGATGAGGTTTTCGGCAATATTCATCATATCGGTATAATCCGCGTAAGCTTCATAAAGCTCAAGCATGGTGAATTCAGGATTGTGCTTAGTTGATATTCCTTCATTTCTGTATACGCGGCCGATCTCGTAGACTTTCTCCAGCCCGCCTACGATCAGACGCTTTAGGTGGAGCTCCAGAGCGATCCGCATATAGAGGTCCATATCAAGGGCATTGTGGTGTGTAATGAAAGGCCTTGCACTTGCTCCTCCGGGAATGGGGTGCAAAGAAGACGTCTCAACTTCTATGTAACCCCGGGAATCAAGGAATTCCCTGATCGCCTTGATTATAGCTGTGCGCTGGAGAAAGACCCGCCTGACATCGGGATTGACTATAAGGTCTAGATGCCGGTGCCTGTATCGAAGATCCACATCAACGAGGCCATGCCACTTCTCAGGCAACGGGCGGAGGGATTTACAAAGGAGAGTAAACTCGTCTATCTCAATGCTTACTTCTCCCCTCCTGGTGCGGAACACCTTGCCTATGACACCTATAATATCGCCGATATCCAAAGATGTGAAAAGCTCATAGGCGTCCTCACCTAAGGAATCAACTTTTGCATAGAGTTGGATTCGCCCGGAGAGATCCATGATATCTGCGAAAGTTGCCTTACCGTGAGTGCGCATTGCCATTATCCGGCCTGCTATTTTCACGGTGCTTCCCTCAAGGCTGGAAAAATCGTCTATAATTTCTTTACTGAGATGAGTTCGCTCGAATCTTGCTCCGAAAGGATCGATGCCTTTAGCCCGGAGGGTTTCCAGCTTTTTCAACCGAACTCGAACGTGTTCGCTATCCTGAGTTAACTCGTGTAATCCTTCCTCGTTCCCTCCGTTGCCTTCAGAGTACATCTTATCACCTCGAAATCTCTAGGACTTGGAACTTAAGAGTCCCCATAGGCGCAGCAACGTCTACGATAGTGCCTACAGGCTTACCCATAATCGCCTTGCCAACGGGAGATTCGTTTGATATCCGGCACTGAGCGGGGTTAGCCTCTGCTGAACCGACGATTATATATTCAAAGACCTCTCCCCCAGTCATATCTTTCAGCTTTACCCTTGAACCCAGGTTAACGGTCTCTGTATCCAGTTCGTCTTCATCAATGACTTCGGCGTTTCTCAGCATAGTTTCAAGCTGTGCAATCCGTCCTTCAACAAATGCCTGCTCGTTCTTGGCATCTTCGTATTCTGAGTTGTCCGTGATATCGCCGAAAGCCTTGGCATCCTTGATTCTCGCAGCCACTTCGCGCCGCCTGGTAGTCTTAAGGTACTCTAGTTCCTTTTCAAGCTTCTTGAGTCCCTCTAAAGTCAAAACTACCTTTTGCGACCCTGCCATACTTCTGATTCCTCCTTAGCCAATGGCTTTTCCTTGTACATCTTGACATCGCCCGATATAGCCAAGCACAGCCGTGCTTTGGAATACGCTAATCGCGCGACGCCTGATCGCATGCCAATATTATGGCTTCTGACCTACTCATTGTCAAGGACTCAGCTTGAATTCAGAGTCAGCCGGAATCCAACCGGAAGGTCTCGTTATTATGTGCAACTACCGCAACTCTTCGATCCTGGGGCGGAAGTCCAGTTTTGTTAAAATATCCAGGTAATCAGAGGGTGTGAAATCCTCGGGGTTGCGTCCTGTAATGGCTACAAGCATTGCATCTATTACATTAGTTGCAAAAGATCTCCCATTGAATTCAGGGGTGGAGACGACAAGAGTCTTCACTCCGCGCGCCCTGAAAGCTTCAACATCGTTTTCAGTCACAGTATTTGTTATGATAATTTTCCCCGAAAGATCGTCTGGCATGTGCCTCTTGATGAAATGGCAATCGCCTCCGATGATATCCGCCCATTGGTATATGGAGGGAAACTTTGGAACGACTTGTTCCTGGCTCTTGCCGGTAGGATAGAGCACCTGGATGGGCAAGTGACTGAGGACAGGCATCAACACAGCAGCAAGCACCTTCAACGTGGAGAGACTCCCAAAGAAAATGGGGATTCCCAGAGCAAACGCCAAGTCGCCGATTTTCAATTTGCACCCGGACTCATAGAGCGCAGAAGCCATGCCATATCTGTCCATGGCAGAAGTGATAAATGCGTTCTTGCCTTGAAGAGGCATCCCTTCCTCATCGCGGATATACTCAACAGCTCTGCGTTCAATGACTCCCTTAAGCATGCTTCCGTCAGCCACAGGAGTCACTTTCGCCACTCTGGCCATTCGGTCAGCTTGCCACAGAGTATACCGCTTGTTCCCCAGGAAGAACCATCTGTCTGTTCCGCCTAACCCTATGGCATCGACCTTTCCGTCGAGGCTGCGAATAAGTTCTATAGCTTTTTGAACGTCGCCACTAGTCCCGCGACGCTCAAGTATGATTTCCTCTCCCAGAAATGTAACTTGAGCCTTGTGATCTCGTGTTGAGGAACCAAGGCTCACACCGACTACGTGCTTCAAATGGCCCGCCCCCGTTTCAAAATGGAATGCAAATAATGTAAATGAAGTCCGGATAACCACAACGATTCCTGGAGAATTCAACGATCTCACAAATTGATGTTCAATCCGGAGAAGAGACTTCCCGAATAATCCTGCGGATATCTTCCGGATCTATCTTTGCGTCCTGTTTAATCGGGGATGCACCTACGACAACACTTATCACCCGGTTTCCGAGAATAGATTCCACAAGGTTGCACCTCATATCCGAGCCAATAAAGATCACCACATCGTAGACTCTGAGTTTACTTATAATCGCCATTATTTCATTGAGGACTTCAAGGCCGGACCTATCCCGGACAAATCTCCACCGCTCCTCATCGTCTAAGAGAAGTACAAAGTCTACGCCTTCTTCCTTGGCTACTTTGTAGAGGTCGTCCTTGTTACCTACAGGGAAACCGACCAGCGCCACTCTGCCGCCTTTCCGGACCTCACCGAGGCTCTCCAGGCGTGAGACAAAGACCCTGTCTATGCCAATTCTGTCTGCGGTCTCCTGCTGTGACAACCCGCGCGACCTGAGATCCAGAATCCTCTCGACAGTCTTCATCAAGCGCCCTTTGTCTATCAGCTTATCCCCTATGCGCACAAACTCCAGAGCAATCTACCCCCGTATCAATGTTTACATATTTGTGCACAGCACAATTCTAACAATACGTCCCAAGAAATGCAAGCTTTAAAGCCCGGGCCATTTCATCTCTGGTTTTAGCTTCGTTAATGCTAATACGGGCTGATGAGGCACCTCGGATGCCTCGGACGTACCATGCAGCATGTTTCCGCATTTTGAGAACAGCGGTTTTCTCTCCTACAAGCTCAATAAGCATGTCTAAGTGCCTAATAGCCATTTGAGCCCGTTCTTCGTTTGTAGGGGGCGGAGGTTCTGTACCTGTACGGAGGAATGTGACAATATCCCTGATCAGCCAGGGATTACCCAACGCTGCCCTGCCAATCATTACCCCATCGCAACCGGTTGCGGCAAGCATTCTTTCGGCATCCTGCGGAGAGCGGATATCTCCATTGCCGATGACAGGGATTGATACGGCTTCCTTCACGTCTCTGATTATGTTCCAGTCAGCTGTGCCTGAATAAAACTGCTCCCGGGTTCGGCCATGGACTGTCAGGAGGGAGGCACCGGCTGCTTCAACTGTTTTGCCAAGTTCAACTGCGTTTATTAGATCCTCGTCCCACCCTGCTCTCATCTTGACTGTGACCGGGATGTCCACTGCAGATGCGATGGATTCCGCGATTTTGCCGGCCAGAGGTACATTCCGCATTAATGCTGCGCCTTCTTTGTTTTTTACAATCTTAGGGGTCGGACAGCCCATATTTATATCGATAATCTCGGGCGAGGCCACATCTTGTATTATTTTAGCTGCTTGCGCCATGATTTCGGGCTCGCTCCCGAACAACTGTATCGCAATAGGGCGCTCTGTATCAGAAATGCGAAGCATATCTTTGGTTTTTTGATTTCCGTATACCAGCGCTTTGTCAGAAATCATCTCAGTATAAACAAGGGGGCAACCCATCTCTTTCACAATCAGCCGGTACGCCTGATCAGTGACTCCTGCCATGGGAGCCAGTGCAACCAGCACTTGGCCAGGAAGATCGGTTTCGCTGAAAGGCAGTCTCCTCTTTGCTGTCATCTCAATATCTGCACCTCAATCGCGTGTCCTTGTGCGTTCGTTTATCATTGGCTATTCAGTGATCTTCGGTGCCTGGTCAGTCATCTCCGGCGGCTTGCCGAAGGAATTCTCGATCTTGGCGGCCTCGGCATTCCGAGATACTTCCCTGCTTCGCGGTAAGGCACCGTCTTCAAGTATGTTTGAAATGGCATGCAGGAGCTCATCAAGCCCCTCACCTGTTTCAGCGGACACAAGGACCGCTCCTGGGTGATCAAGCCTAATACGCTCTCGCTCCATGCTTCCTGGTATAAGGTCTATCTTATTGAGGCAAGTAATGATTGGTTTATCAGAGATGCCCAGAGTATTGAGGACTTCTTCCACTGCCTCACAGTGCTCATCCTTGCCGGGATGACTGGCATCTACCACGTGAATCAAGAGGTCTGAATTGGCCGCTTCCTCGAGCGTAGCTCGAAACGCTGCTATGAGCTCATGCGGGAGTTTTCTGATAAACCCGACAGTATCGGCGAGCAATATGAACTTACCGGAAGGCAGGTAACGCCTTCTTATCGTCGGATCCAGCGTAGCAAAAAGCTTGTCCTCAACAAATACCTCTGAGTTTGTTAAAGCATTAAACAGCGTGGATTTCCCTGCATTTGTGTAACCTACGAGCGATACAAGAGGCAATCCTGATTTGCTCCGGGTAGATCTCTGGAGGCCGCGTCTCTTTGCGATTTCTTCAAGTTCCTTTCTAAGGACGGAGATGCGCTTCCTTATCCGCCTCCTGTCAACCTCGAGTTTCGTCTCTCCCGGGCCTCTTGTCCCTATACCTCCTCCGAGCCTTGATAGGGAAGTACCCTTACCGACGAGCCTGGGGAGCAAATAATAAAGCTGTGCAAGCTCCACCTGAATCTTTCCTTCTTTACTTGCAGCTCTGGCTGCAAATATGTCTAAGATAAGCCAAGTCCTGTCAATGACTTTCCTTTGCAGAATGTTTTCAAGGTTACGCTGTTGAGCAGGAGACAGCTCATCATCGAAAATTATTACGTCAGCATGGAGAGTGATAGCGAGCACTGCCAGCTCCTCCGCTTTGCCTTTCCCTATGTAATAGGCGGGATCAGGCTTGTTGCGGCGCTGGATCACCTTTACGACCACTTCAGCACCGGCTGTGGAAGCTAATTCAGCTAACTCATTGATCGAATCCTCAGTCTCCCACCACTGCGTTCCCGGCAATTCAAGTCCGACGGCGATGGCCTTTTCGCGCGGTGTCTCCAGGATGCGTTCACCTCCAACATTGCACCGGAAGTCTCCTACTCCCGCCAACCGGAAGCAGTGACACCTGTAGTTCTTTAATGATAATCATACATTTGTTTCCGAGCTCTGTCACCTCAGTTTCAACACCTCAACACCGTCAACGGTACACGTTGCGTTTGATTTGCCGCATTTGGCCTATGGTAGTTGCTTTGCTATATTTGGTTTGGCTCAGTTGATTTATGACAGTTGTTTTGTTACATTTGATCTGCCGCGATTGGTTTATGTGAGTATACCGGTGCACCGATAATATCCCAAGACCGATCCGGATTAGGTTAGATTAGATCCTTCCGAAGCTATGCCCAACTTATCAGAGTCCACAGCCCGCATAAGCCCTCAAGGAACGCACCGGAAATCTGCCTGTTCTGTCTGTGCCAGGCACTTTTTCAAATTTGTCCCCAGGGGGTGAGTTTAATTGGGCGCAGCAACAACCGCACTGGACGTAAAATCCCTCACCAAAGTATTCCACGAAAGAGGCAACAAAAGCGTTAAAGCGGTAGATAGTATCAGTTTCCAGGTCAACCAGGGCGAAGTGTTGGGCCTTCTAGGACCAAACGGAGCAGGAAAGACCACCACAATCAAATGCATCCTGGGCCTAATGCGCCCTGATACAGGCGAGATCAGAGTCTTCGGTGAGAACGTGGAAGCCTGCTACCCGCGCGTGCTCAGGAACATGAGTGCAGTCTTAGAAGGTAGCAGGAATTTGTATTGGCGGTTAACAGTCTGGGAGAATATTCTCTTCTTTGCACGGCTCCACGGGGTGACATCACGTGAAGATAAGGCGCATTTTGAAAACCTTATCCGGCTCTTCTCTCTAGAAGATAAGAGAAATGCCGAAGTCAGGAAACTGTCACAGGGTATGAAGCAAAAAACCAGTATCGTGTGTACACTGGCACGACGAACGCCCGTTGTCTTTCTGGACGAGCCCACCCTGGGCCTGGATGTGGAAACATCCCTTGAGCTCCGGCATGTGTTGAAGCAACTGGCTTCCGAAGAAAACCGCACCATTATCGTAAGTTCCCACAATATGGACGTAATACAGGATGTGTGCAGGCGCGTAATCATCCTGTCCCAGGGACGAATAGTAGCAGACGATCACATCAGCGATCTGGTGAGCCTCTTCAAAACAAAAGCATACAGGATCATTCTGCTTGAACCGGTCCCTGAAGGGCTAGAGGAAGCTCTGGCATCTAGATTTAAAGGAGCGACTGTAACCGGGGACGGAAGAAGGACAGAAGTCAGAGTCAATCTCCTCGAAAACGATGATATCTACACACTGATGGACATCTTGCGTGACAGAGGTGCGATTATCGATGAAATCTCCAACGAGGAGACTGACCTCGAGAAGGCGTTTCTCGAGATTGTCAGGAGGGAGCGGAACAATCATGAATCCAGTTAGCATTCTCGTTGCTATTCTCCAGCGAGATTGGGCAATGATGAGGAGGTACATAGTCAACACAGTCTCGTCATTGGTTTCCATATACATAATCTTTCTCTTTATCTTCTTGGGCATCAAAGGCCTCTCAAGCTACGCTGCTATTGGAGCTCTTGAGGGAACGCTGGAAGGCACTGTCATCGGGTTTTTCGTCTGGACATTCTCTGTGATCGCTTATTCAGACCTGGCTTGGAGCCTCATAGTTGAAGCGCAAGCGGGCACGTTAGAACAACTATACCTCACGCCCGCAGGGTTTAAGTGGGTAGCCGGCTGCACGGTTATATCGAACCTGGCCTTGAACTTTGTTCCTGTTGTGCTATTACTCGTCGTAATGATGGCTACCACAGGACAATGGCTGAATCTGGACTTTATCAGCCTGGTTCCGCTGTTGCTCATTACGATTCTGGGAGCCTACGGATTCGGGTTCGCTCTGGGCGGCCTTGCTCTTGTATATAAGAGACTGCAAGCCATCTTCCAGGTGTTTCAGTTCGTGTTAATCGGGTTTCTCGTTGTACCGCAGAGGCTTCCCTGGGCAAAATTCCTCCCGCTCTCACTGGGCAACTCCCTCATCTATGATGTAATGGTAGACGGAGTCCGCCTTTGGGAGCTTCCAACCGGATCCGTTCTGACAGCACTCTTGGTGGGCGCCGCGTACTTTGCTATCGGAGTTGTGATATTCTCTGTCTGCGAAAACATCGCCAAAGACCGCGGTTTACTTGGGCACTATTGATGCGATCGTGGAAAAATCCCCGGGCCGGCCGATCTGCCGCAGACCCGGGGAAATGTTCTTACGAATTGTTTCTCTCGTATATGATGCGTAAGCCTTCAAGGGTTAAGTTAACATCGATGTCGTCAATCTCCTCGGCTTCTTCAGCGATCAAAGGCGCCAGGCCTCCTGTGGCGATGACTTTCGGATCCGTCCCCATCTCGTCTTTTATTCGCCTGACGATTTCGTTGACCTGGCCTACCGCTCCGTAGATGAGACCTGATTGCATGCTCCTGACTGTGTTTCTTCCGATAACAGTCGGAGGCCTCACCAGTTCTACACGGGGGAGCCGTGCCGCCCTGGAAAAAAGCGCCTCACTGGAAATCATAATCCCGGGACATATCACACCCCCCAGGTATTCCCCGTCCTCTGACACTGCACAAAAGGTAGTGGCTGTGCCAAAATCCACTATTATGACGGAAGAGCGGTATTTCTCATAAGCCGCAACAGCATTGACTATCCTGTCTGCCCCGATTTCTCTGGGATTTTCGTAGCGAAGGACCATTCCTGTCTTGATCCCGGGCTCCACAATGAGGGGTTCTATCTTGAAATACCTTTTAGAAAGCTCTTCGAATATAACGGTGAGCGGCGGAACCACACATGACATCGCGATCCCGGAAACCTCGCTAAACTCAATGTCATCATAGGATAACAAGGCATGCAAGACCATTGCATATTCGTCAGAGGTCTTGTGCCTATCTGTTGAGATGCGGTAACAGGTCACAAGTTCTGCCTCGTTATATACGCCGACCATAATGTGGGTATTGCCGATATCAAGAGCGAGAAGCATATTGAGGTTCTCCCCTTCCCGTCTCCAACATTTACTAGCGGTATGCTCTTATACGCGTGGCCACACAAGGTGCCGTCATTACAGCGACAAAGAGTTCCGGCAGTCTCGTGACGCGCACAGTCGTGCTGCCGTGCCGCCCGGCGCTGTAGCCGCGCTCAGTGATGCAAACTTAAGCCATGATATTACTGAAGGCCCTGACAAGCATGATAATCCCCAGCCCTACAAAAAGCAATCCGGCAACTACCTGGATATACTCCTGAGGGATGAACTTCCCGACAACGCAGCCGAAAACTGCTCCAATCAGGCTCACACTGGTGAGGGCTAATGACGCCCCAATGAAAACCGGCAATATCTTTTGATGCTGCGCCACAAGGGTGAACACTGCAAGTTGAGTCTTATCCCCCAACTCTGCCACGAAGATAGTAGCGAAAGTAAGTGCAAGCAGCTTCCAGTCCAAAGAACTTCAACTCCTTATGTGTACCAATAGAATACCCGGCTTGTCCGTAAGTTCGGAAGATAATAACCGTCGCCTGTCTCGACAACGCTCTCCTTGACAAAGTCTCTTACAATCTCCATTTCATCAGGGCCGAATTGATGATAAGAAGATATGAGCCTAACACCTTCATCAATAGATTGTAAAGGTTGTCCGAATTCATAAGTGTAGATAGCAGACTCAAAAGAGATCCCGAGGCTCTTGAGGATAGCCTCCGTATCCGGAGGGCATTCTCGGCGCAGAGGGGGCTCTCGGTTTAACCTCACATAAAGAGAATCAACACCAAAATTCTTCCTCTCCCTGCTGACAGGAGCAACCAGCAACACCCCGCGCCTGGCTAAGGCATTGAGCCTGATAAGGGACTCCTCTGAACCTGTGACTGAGCCGCCTGCATAGGCTGCAATAATAACATCGTGAACCTCATCCGGCCATTCTTCCCAGGTAGATTCAACATACCGGATGTTACTAATACCTTTTTCTATAGATGCCTCTCTAAGGGCCGCAAGGGCAAGATCTGACGGTTCCAAAGCAGTGACGCTCTTCACTCTGCTTGCCAGCATCCGGGAAAACGGGCCGACACCTGCCGCAATCTCAAGCACACTACTTTTCCTGTCAATCATGGTTTCAAGGATAGGCATAAAAACCCGGGGATATTCACCTGTTTCAAGAGCCTTTTCAAACCATTTGACCTTTTCAGCACTCCAGGTAAAACCCAAGGAACATACACCTACTTCTCAGATAGAACGCGATTGAGCCAGCTGAGTACATACTCCTTGACACCGTCGCGGTTCTCCTCGGTAACTTCTAATACCTCAGTATCCTCCCGGCTTCGGATTCCGTTCAGGAAAGGATTGTCGTCTCTCTTAAGAACCCCGAGGACAGGCACTGGGCTGTCAAGGGCTTCCATTACAGCTTGCCTAAACTCGTAGGCATCAAGCTCGAATCTCCCGAGTTCATCCATGATAATGAGATTGGCTCCGGAGATACCGCGTCTGATAGAATCCGCGCCTACAGTGTCAAATGACTCAAGATGGACATCCCAGCCGCCTTTGCGGGCTGTAGATATGACTGCTGATGCAGATGTATCCAAGTCCATAATGCGGAAGGCACGCAAGCGCCTGCCCTCAAATACCCTATCCACGCGAAACCCACCGAGAGTCAGGGGATGCCCTTGACTCACCTGTTGAACCGCAGAGAACAATGCAGTAGATTTGCCTACCCGTTTCGGTCCGGTAAGGAACAGATTCTGCCTTAAGTTCATTGAGATCCGGCTCCTTCTGACGTAGCTTCATTCTGCGAAAGCGTGTCAATTCCCAAAGCCCTAACAAGATACGTGCCGGCCACAAAAGCCAAGAACCCGCCAAGCCCTCCTGTTACGGCTGCGATGGGAGACAATACTAAGACAAGGCTCCCTCCCATGCTAAACATAAGGATTGCATTGGCTACAGCCCCTGAGATATTGGCCACAGCCCCTGCCAATATGCAAGGGATAGATGCCTGACGGCAATCGCCCCAGACCAGTCCAAGGGACAGGTACAAAACCTCCACTGCTATACCGGGAAGTGCATATGAGACGATTATCAGCGCTCCCAGCGGACCTGTAAACCCCATCATCAGTGCAAGTATCCCCTGAAGAAGAGAGAAGAGAAACACAGAGCCCGGACGGCCTACCATGTAACCTGCAAGCACAATCCAAAACATGTAGATCGCGCCTGCAGCAACTCCTCCCGGAATGCCCAGAGGCTGGGTAATAACGTTGACAACACCTTTTACATAGGGTTTTGTCACCATGCTAAGCACGGCAATAAGAGCTAAAAATGCAAGTTCCCTAATGGTCCAGCGCCGTCGTGGATTTGGCATTTAGAGGCCTCCTAATCCTCAATTACGTCTCATGCCAGGGTTTTATAAGCCGCCTTCGGACAAGTATTTCAGAAAGAATGATGGCGATGGCGCCTCCTGCAAGAGCGGTAACAAGCTGCGGCACTTGCATCATTTGAGCGATTTTCGGCGGGACACTGACTATGAACCTTACCGCGGTAGCAAGTACCAGGTACTTAATCACCGATGCAAGGACAACTGCAATGTACTTGTTACGCTTCTCAATCAATCCGTAGATTATGACCAAAACAGCGTTTCCCAATGCAATAAACGGAACCATGGGTCCCAAGGGAGCAGGGAGAATACCTCGCCAAAGAGCAATCACAGGGGTAACGAGCCCTATTGCTACTCCTCCCCAGATCCCCACAAATACGCCAGCAAGATACAGCATTGTATTGACTAAAGGTCCTGTGGCGTACTGTGGCATACCCATCATCTGTATTACCAAAGTGAGTGCCATCAGTATGGCAGTCCTGGTAATGAACAAAATATTCCGTTTCGTCTGTATGGAATTGATCGAGGTACTGTCCAAAACACTCACCTTCCTTCTGCGTCTGATGTTCCTTTCAGGCTCTTCTACAACTTCAAGTCAAATCCTTCCGAATTGTAGCGCAAGAAGTCGAAGTCCAGGGTCGCATCTATCAGATCCGCATCGATAGAGATATGCGTCCCCGGTCAGAATCAATATTTATCACTTTCACGCTGACTACATCCCCTACTGCCACCACATGATGCGGGCTGTGCACGAAAGAATCGCTCATCTCCGAGATATGGACGAGTCCGTCCCGCTCAACGCCGATATCAACAAATGCGCCGAAATCCACTACGTTCCGGACGGTTCCTGTAACCACCATGCCCGGCTTAAGATCCTCCATGGACAGGACATCGCTGCGGAACACAGGGCCCGGAAGCTCCTTCCTGGGGTCACGTCCGGGGCGCCTCAATGCGTCTACTATGTCTTCCAGAGTGGGAATGCCTGTGTTAAGCTCTTCCGCAAGTGACTTAATGTCAAGATCCACAAGCTTACGCCGCAGCTGGGTTACTTTCTCGCGGGAGAGAAGGTCCTCAGGCGAAAACCCGAGGCGCACAAGGACCGCTTCAGCCACATGGTAGGACTCAGGGTGAATAGGTGTAATGGCAAAGGGATCTTCAAATGACCTTATCCTTAGGAACCCGGCCGCTTGCTGAAACGTTTTCGGACCGATTCCGGGCACTGAACGCAATTCTTTCCTGGCCTTGAACGCGCCGTTTTCCTCGCGAAATGCGACGATATTCTTAGCTACGTTCTTTGAAATGCCTGCTACATATGATAAGAGAGCAGCAGATGCTGTATTAAGATCAACCCCCACGTAGTTGACACATGATTCCACTGTATTCCCCAAGGCTTCGCCAAGCCTGGCCTGGTTGACGTCATGCTGGTACAAACCTACTCCGATAGATTTGGGATCGATCTTCACAAGCTCAGCCAAAGGGTCTTGAAGCCGGCGGGCGATTGACACAGCACCCCTTATTGATACGTCAAGATCCGGCAAATCCTCGCGCCCTGCATCAGAAGCAGAATAGACCGAAGCACCGGCTTCATCCACGATTACATATCTTAAGCTAAGACCCGAATCCTTTATAAGCTCGCTGATAAATACCTCTGTCTCGCGGGAGGCAGTTCCATTGCCGATCGCAATAACATCAACATTATGCTTCCCTACGAGATCCCTGATGATCCGCACAGCCTCGTCGCGACGCTCCTGCGGAGGGTGGGGATATATCGTTGCGGTCTCCAGCAGCTTACCTGTGGGATCCACTACCGCTATCTTCGAACCGGTCCGATAGCCCGGATCAATACCCAGCACCACTTTGCCTTCAACAGGAGACTGCAAAAGAAGATTCCTCAGGTTCTTCTCGAATACTCCTATGGCGTGCTCCTCCGCCTTCTCCGTCAGCATGCTGCGCATCTCCCGCTCTATTGCCGGAGACAGAAGCCGCTTGTATCCGTCTTCAATAGCAAGGTCAAGCTGTTCCCTGAATATACCGCCATCCTCAGTGATGAAACTCTCGCGGATAGCCGAGAGCAAAGCCTCGTCAGGCCGCAACACCTTGACTTTCAGCTCACCTTTGGATTCTCCCCTGTTTATCGCCAGGATCCTGTGGGGAGGAATACCGGCAATCTGCTCTTCGTAGTCATAGTAATCTTCATACTCTGACGCATAACCATCCTCTAGCTTGGCAGCTGTCGCCTCCAGAAACCCGTGCTCGCGGAAAAAAGCCCTTGCCATAGCCCTGACTTTTGCATCTTCCATGATGATCTCAGCTACTATGTCACGTGCACCTGCCAAAGCATCATCAACCGTGAACACTTCTTTTTCAGGATCTATGTACCCCGATGCTATCTCGTGGACATCTCCTTCTATGTCTTGCGACTCCAGCATCAAAACGGCAAGCGGGTCCAGCCCTTTTTCACGGGCCTTCTTAGCCCTGGTCTGCCTTTTAGGCCTATAAGGGAGGTAAAGGTCTTCTACCTCCTGCAAGGTGGACGCGCCAAGGATAGCCTCGCGAAGCTCGTCTGTAAGTTTCCCCTGTTCGTCAATGGACCTTATGACCGCTTCCTTGCGTTCCTCAAGGTTGCGAAGGTACGCCAGGCGCTCTTCGATTGACCTTATGGCTACCTCATCCAGGGATCCCGTAACTTCCTTTCTGTACCTGGCGATAAAAGGTACAGTGTTCCCCTCGCCGAGGAGTGCCACTGTATTGGTTACATTCTGAACAGGAATAGCAAGTTCCGCAGAAATCCTCTCTATTATCGTTTGCTTATTCACGATTAGTTCACCATCTTTACAAAGTATCTTTAAGATCACAAGCTAAGTCCTGCATACCATAAATAAGTCCTTTTCGCCGTCTGAGACGAAAAGGACTCTGAAACCTAGAATAGCCTTATCCAATCAGAGCGCGGTCCTGCCTCCTCCTTCAGCCACCAACGCATCCAGTTCCCGAATAAGCAGGCCTATCCTGGAATCTGTCGCCCGTTGTTTGAGGAGTTCGGTGGGTGAGGCTGACCTCTTCCAGTAAAGCTCATTAGCAGCATCGTCCGGGCTTATCTTAGCCCCTTCCAGAGAAAACCCGACGAATGCGCCTTTACTCATTGAGTAACTGTAAATCGCAGCTTTAAGTCCAATATCTGTCCCGGCTTCCAGATGGCGGCCCAGGGGGCCTGCAGCTACAGTTAAATCGCCACCGAGAGTAAAGCTGCCTTCCTCAAAGCTCTTCATACCTTCTTCATTTGTGATAACAAGGACAAGAGCTGTTGACTGCACACCTATCTGAAGCCCGTACGAAAGCCCGGTTATCTCTACAAAGTTCGGTCCGTACCACTGTCCGCTCACTGCATCTCTTTTCAGAACAATACCTTTGCCGTGCCTTGCCCCCAGCATCAATCCGGCTTTGACTACCGACGGGAAGATTGCAACTCCCTTTGCCCTCGCCAGGAGCTCAGCCATTGTACCGTAGTCTTCCTGCGAAGCCATTTCCCGTAACACATTCACCGCTTCATTAATACGCACCTCAGGCAAGCTTGCGGCTTCAACACTAAAAACCGAGCCTACCAGCAACATGATGATACAAAGACCTACCAGCAGGTTGCATGCAGCTTTTCTCTTCACCGGGCAACCCTCCTCTTTCAGGTTAACGAAACAAAGAACTCTCTGATAGAATTCTATCAAATAATCCCTGAATTGAGAATAGCAGCCCTTTGTTTACCAAATAACTTTAACCCCGCAAGACACATACTTATTCATGGGCAGGCTGCCGAACTCCGTAGACTCTTCGCCGAAGAGAAGTGTAGTCTCAACCCAGGTGCTGAGCATGGGATTTATCTTATACGTATACCTCGGCATGATAAGCCCGCTCTTATCACGTAGGTTTAAGACATTTATAAGCTCGATCTGATGGTCATCAAGTATCGTAGCCCTGCCTATCGCAGATAAATAGTGCCCTGGCTCGACCTTGAGGTTGCCTTCTTCATCCGGCATGGTATACGGTGAAAGCAATGAACCTCTGCCGTTATATATGTACTGCCCCATGACATAGTATTCACCTGCGCTTCCCAACATTTGGTCCGCACCTATCACCAATTGCAGGTAGGGATTGTTGGTTGAAAAGACTACGTTTTGTTCCGGATCAAGCTCCTTAACCTCATCAGGCCATGTGTAGCTTGCCTCGCCCCAGAAGGTATAAGGGCCCCATGTGCCGCTTACGGCAGCTCCGAGCGCAGTTGCCTTGCGGTATGCTGCCTTCGGGTAAAGATCCATGTAAATCCCTGATATCATTTCTATAGGCCCCTCTGTAAACTCGACTGAAGGAGCAACCTCTACCCAAAGGACAGGCGCATCCTCCCATCCCCGAAATCCGCTGAGGTACAGGTCCCACATGCCGAAATTCATACCTGCGCGTGCTGCAAATTCCAAACGGTCCGTGAAAGAGCCGGGAACCTCAGGGACAAATTCTTCTCCGGCGAGACGCGCTTCGGCATAATTGATAATAATCTGGGCTAATCCCTCCAGGAACTCTGGGGTGACAGTAAATCCCGGGGGTAACCAGGGCAGAATCATCTCGGCTAATCCCCCGGCCAAATCTGACGGATCCAGCCCTTCTTTGATGCGCGAACGGACACCGTATAAGATCTGTGCCTGTGCTTCCTTAGGTAACGGCACTCCTTGAAGCCTGGGATCCAGGACCAGCACCATGCCGATATCAGCTGACAAATCCCTCCATGACGGATATGCTGATACATAAGCAGCAGGTACAGGGAGACCGGCAGCATCCGTAAGCATTCCCGGCTCCAATGTGTCCAAAGCCGGCATTGGATTGACGTAGCTTGTAGGGTTCAATCCATAAGCAGTACCCCATGATACAACCTGATGCCCAAGGCGCAAGTCGAATAGATCGTGGTATATGTCGGCATATGCCTCACCCAGTTCAATCCATTTTCCTTCAGATGCCTCATGGTCGTACCAGCCTTTCACAGACACATGAAGATGTCCGTCAATCCCTATCCCCGCTCGCCGTAAGCTCTGGTCCAGTGAAAGCTTGTACCTTGTGACACCGATGACGAGTTCTCCTGGGTCGAAAAACCAGGATGCTGTTTGCGCAACCTCGCCCGAAAGGCGCAACCCTGTCGGACCCAACTCCAGGGCCAGTGCAGTCTGGGATGTCACTCCCAACGCCAGTAGAGCACAGATGAGAACGGGCAGCAAAGTCTTGAATCTAAGCGTTTTCCCGGGTTTCATCCAGTCTTGTCCTCCTCTCCGGTCATAGGAAGCCTAATGCTCGCGTCTATGCTATCAGGCCTTCCGGTCCAACTAAAAGATACATTCTAAGAAACACAGCATAAGACGCCTTAACGCCTGCGTAGATAACGCACAGTGAAGTACTCGTCAGATATCTCGCCGCCTGATGTCTCCATGATCTTTATTATCGTCTTTGTGCCTGCTACGACATCACTCATTACGACTTCAGAAGGCTCCCACTTATCTTCCGCATTCTTCTTCCAACCTGATGTTTCAAGGGTTTTTGTAAGTTTATCACCGCGTCCGTAGAACTCTACCTTGACCGGGATAAACTCGTCCTGCCATACCCACATCTTCACAAACGTGTACTCGCTCTTCCCCTTGGGAGTGAGCTCAAGCACATAGCACGCGTACCCGTCAAATGTATCGTCTTCCAGCCTCACGGAGTCAAAGTCTTCTTTGTACGCGGCTGTCCCTGATATTTCTTCGTAGGTAAAGTCAGTTCCCATAAACTTAGTCTGCATTTCCTGGGCTGCAATCCTTCTTTCCTTTCCAAGGGCAGGCATGAAAAGCCATATCTCAGAATCCTTGCCTTCAGATCTTGTTATGCTAAGCAGCTTTGTGCCTGCGACATCTGCCGGCTGCAAATACTCAAGCAGCTGTTTCTCTGTCCCGTCATCATCCTTCGTCCTGTAGAGCTGAAGTGTATTACTGCGCTGTTGGCCACGCTTGTTCTCAGTTATCAGCTCAATCTTGGCTGAACCGCTCCCTGCAAGCAAGGCCATGCTTTCGATTTCGTCCAGAATCTCCCTTGCTGTAAGCTCTGCAGCATGCACGCTGCCGGACAACATAACCAGGATACACATGACAAATACGCCAAGTGTGGTCCATAAGGTCCGTACCTTCTGACTTTGAAGCTTCATAACCACGTCACCGTCCTTGCGATTCGTTTACTTATCCCCAACTTACTTAGATCGACGATTCACCTTTCGGAAATGCCTTCCCAACACCCCTTATATACCTGGGGTCTATCAGCCGAAGGACTGCGGGAAGGAGAATAAGGGCTCCGGCTCCGGATGTGAACATCGTCCCTGCCACAAGCATGCCAAAGACTGATATCGCCCGGAACGTAGAGAGAACAAGCAGGCCAAACCCAAGCATCAATGTGAATGCATTGAAAAAGATCCCGCGGCCTGTTGAAGTTATAGTCGCCTTCAAGGCATCCTTCTGGCCTTTGCCGTTACGGAGCTCATATCGATACCTGCTTGTTAGGTGAATCGAGTAGTCTATGCCTATTCCGATGCTGATTCCTGAGATCATTATCGTCACAACATCAAGAGGTATCTTCATGTATGCCATGAACCCGAAATTAATTAAGATAGTGACAGAGAGCGGAATCAGACAGAGAAACGCAATGATTGCAGACCGTGAGATGGCAAAAACGACAAGCCACACTCCTACAGCCGAAAAGATAAGGCTCCTCGTCTGGTCGTCCATGAACTTCTCCATCATCCTCAACATCACTTTAGGCAAGCCCACGACTCTGGTGTTAATACCCGTACCTCTGAATTCCTCGTCAGCGATTGCCTCTACTTCGTCGATGATATCTCCCAGTTCAGATGTGGGCACATTGGCAGCCCTTGCGCTTACCAGCGCTTTCTGAAAATCGTAGCTCACCATGGAATCCAGCCCGCTTCCTCCCTGCATCGTAAAGAGGAGAAGTTCCTGTGCAACAGCTTCTCGAGTAGCAGGAATAGAATAGTATGCCGGATCGTCGGCATTGAAGGCTTTGTTAATGTTGCGCACAAGCTCCGCAACGGAAGACGGATAGCTCAGTTTATCCACTTCGCCCATCCTATCCTGGAGCCTTGCCATACGTTCCAAGACATCCGGCTCTTTGACACCGTCGTACTCGCCTGTATCCACCAGCACACTCAAGCTGTAAGTCCCGCCGAACAGTTCTTCTACCAGGCGTGTGCCCATGACTGCATGGCTGTCCTGCCTGAAGTACTGCATCCAGTTGGTCTCCACGTCAAGGCCGGGGATACCTGCAGCGAAAATCAGGGTTACTGCAACCACGGCAAATATCACTCTATGAGGCTGGGTTATTACGGTGGTTGAAGCTGACTCCAGAAAACGGCTTAGAACAGGCCTATCGTCTCGCTTTTCCAGGAAAACACGGTTAATCCTGGCGCGTCCGTTGTTCTTTCTGCTTCGTAAGAGAAGAAGTGATGGGACACATGTCAGTGTAATAAGGAAGTTAATCATAATGCCTGCTGCTGCAAATATTCCAAATACCCTTACAGGGCTGATAAAAGACGTGGCAAAAGATGCGAACCCCACAGCCGTGGTCAGGCTGGTCATGGCTACCGGGCCTGTTAACTCATGAATCACCTGCTTTACTGCTTCTTCCGGAGACCTGCCTTTGCCTGATTCTTCATGGAAACGGTTCAATATATGGATTCCTGCCGCGCTTCCCATTGATACTAAGATGATAGGCAGGATCATGGACACTATCGTGATATCGTACCCGAGGACCGCCATAAGGCCTATGGTACAGGCAAGGCTCATGAGAATCGTGATGATAAGAGCTGCAACATCAAACATACTTCCAAAGCTTATGTACAAGATGGCAATAACGACTACAAGAGAAAGGGGAAAGAGTATTTTGAGGTCGCGGAGCATGTTGTTTGTTGCTACGTACCCGAGATACGCCTCACCGACAACATATATCTCCTCACCGGGCGCTTTTTCCGAGAACGCTATTGCCTCGATATCTCTCGCAAGGTCCTGCGATTCAAGGGAAGCTACAACCCCGGGTTCCAACGTGATAAATATCGCAAGGGCGTCTCCGTCCTCAGACACCATTGCAGAGCCTTGAGGGCTATCCTTAAGCGCCTTTCTGAACTCCTCGATTTCTTCCGCAGTCTCAGGCACTCCGTAAGCGACCGGCGAGATCTCAAGGCCGAACTCGTCTCCTCGGATAACCTGGACATCCAACGGAGTCACTACGCTATCAACGCCCGGCAGATCAGATAACTGCTCTCCAATGCGCTGTACCTTTGCAAGCGTGTCTTTGCTATACACAGGAGCTTTGATAGCTATCATCATCATATCCTGAGACCCGAAGTCTTCCACAGTCTCTATAAGATCCTGAATCACCGGGTCATCCCTGGGAACCATGGATTCGGTATCTACCTTCAAGTCCACACCCCGAATATTCATCCCCAGCAAAAAAGAGACTGCGAGTAGGACAATGAAAACACCCAAGGGGCTTCCGGTAATAATATCTGACAGTCTTTTCATTATCGTTTCAACCCTCCGCCTTTGTATGGTGATACCTGGTTGATTCAAGCAAGATAGCATGCTGCATTACTCTTACGTTCTCGCACAGGATCCGTTGTTTCTGCAAAATCGTCAGCAACACAGCCCGCTGAGGCATAGATCCGCCAATTCCGATACATCGAATGCGCTGGGCTCATCAAGTTCGTTCATGAGGTTGGCAAAAGCAACAAAGCTGATTGCGCCTTCGATGGCGTAAGCGGCCATTCGGGGCTCGATCTCCTTGAATTCACCGCGACTTATCCCTTCCTTGATGACAGACTCCAAAACTGCGATAAATGCAGTCCTGGCTTCGCGCGTCCTTTCGTCGAGCTCCTTTTCCATCCCGCTCAAGTCACTCAAGATCACTTGGACAAATTCCCTTGACCGGTTAAAAAACTCCCAATGCAGCTTGATGGCTCCAGCCAGTTTAGCGCATGCGCCTTCTATATTCTCAATGTGTTCTGTGAGGGCTTCCTTAAGTTCCTTGAGCTTCTCCTCGACAACAGAAACGAACAAATCTGTCTTGCTGGTAAAATATAAATAAACCGTTCCCTTCCCAACTCCCGCTGCTTCTGCGACTTCCTCCACGGTTGCGTTGTGGAAGCCTTTTTGCGAGAAGACTCTGAGAGCGCCTTCCAAGATCAGCTTGCGCTTACCGGATTCTTGGGTATCAGTGTCAGCACCCATTGCTTCCCCACTCTTTCCTTAGGGTTTTGTCTCATCCACTACTGCGGCAGATTTCATCTATTCCGATGCGGCTTCATCTACCGGATAAACTTGACTTTCCTAGTCAGCCTGATGGTTTCCCCGGCTTAGGCTCACTTCGCCGACTTACAGACTGACCAGTCAGTCACCTAGTAAGGATAATTCTAGCACACAGATTTGCCCATTGCAATCATCTGCTTGTCTCTTTTCTCCGCCTTTTGTGTGGTTACGTTCAAGAAGCGGCGAAAGCCGGAAAGCCACATGCATGAGCCCCGCTTTTGGCAGTTGAAAACTCCTTGACATAGAGGCTTTGCTTTGCTATCATCAAATCGCACATTCAATGGTTTTCTTCCGCAAACAGCATATGAAAGAAAAGTGCCGAAGTGGCGGAACTGGCAGACGCGCTAGATTCAGGGTCTAGTGGGCATTACGCCCGTCGGGGTTCAAATCCCCGCTTCGGCACCATTTATGTACGGATTTATGATATACTTTCTTTGCTGGTAGTTCCCCGTCTGATTATGGTTCTTTGCAGTTGTGCCAGCATTTGCTGCAATACTAAGCCTGAGACGAATCTCGGCGGCTTACATTCGGCCAAAAATGCCCTAACTTATTACACAGCAACTATCTCAATGGAAAAGGAAGATCTCTTTGGATATTTTCCGTAAGCAATTCGAAGAAGTGATTCTATCTGTATTACCAATAACAGCTCTGGTCATAGTACTGAGTTTTACCGTTGTACCTATACCGAATGAAATGCTGATTAGATTCATTATTGGGGCAGTCCTGCTTACACTTGGATTGGGGATTTTCCTGTTCGGAGCAACTATAGGAGTCTCTGACATCGGAAATCTGATGGGGGAAACGATTGCAAAATCAAATAACGCGTTCATTGTTTGGGGCCTAGGATTCTTACTGGGCTTTTTGATTACAATAGCAGAACCCGATATGCAGATACTGGCGCACCAGGTTCATATAGCGTCAGGCGGTGTTGTGCCTGGAACGCTGACATTGGCAGTTGTAGCGCTTGGCGTAGGCGTAATGGTCGGCATAGGATTATTGAGAATCTTGTTTGGGAAACCCTTAAACAAGACCTTTGCCGTAGCATATTTCCTCATGTTCCTTCTGGGGCTCGGCGTGACAGAGGAATTCTTGGCTATATCCGTCGATTCATCAGGTGCAACAACCGGAGCCATGACAACTCCTTTCATACTGGCTTTAGGATACGGTGTGTCCAGGCTTAAAGGCGGCAAAACTGTAGAAGAAGACAGCTTCGGGATGGTCGGAATGGCATCAGCAGGGCCGATATTAGCCGTAATGCTGATGAGCCTCATACTGAGGCTAAGAAATATCCAAGGCGATCCTGAAGCTTTTACCCTGAGTACCGGCATATTAGGTCCGTACTTGAGGACGCTCCCAAGGATGGCGAAGGAGTCTGTTTTCACTCTCTTACCTCTGACTGTACTGTTCTTGATATTTGATAAGGTAAAATTCAAGCTTAACAGGCGGCATAAATCCACGATACTGAAAGGACTCGTATACACTTATGTAGGATTAACTCTGTTCTTAACAGGAGTAAATGCCGGTTTTATGGAAGTCGGAAGGGTAATGGGCGAAGGGATAGCTCTTAACCACCCATGGTTACTGCCTGTTCTAGGCTTCTTCCTCGGTATGGTTGTTGTGTTGGCAGAACCGGCCGTACACGTACTCACTATTCAAGTCGAAGAGGTTACAGCAGGGCACATTAAGAGGAAGGTAATCTTGATAGCTTTATCCGCAGGTATAGCGCTTGCGGTATCGATGGCGATGTTAAGGATAATGATTCCTAACCTAAGGTTATGGCATATCTTACTTCCGGGATTTGCATTTGCTGCGTTTTTGTCGTTCAGAGTGCCGCCGATATTTGTGGGCATAGCGTATGATTCTGGGGGAGTTGCATCAGGGCCCATGACAGCAACCTTTGTATTAGCATTTGCACAGGGCGCTGCCAATGCTATTCCCACGGCTGACGTCATGGTAGACGGTTTTGGAGTTATTGCTGTCGTAGCTATGACACCGCTGGTGGCAATTCAGCTTCTTGGCCTCATATTCAAACGGAAGGCCGAGAGGGAAGCCAAGAGGGAGGCTCAATACTCATATGAAAGCTGATAGTGTTGGCCCGGTATTATTCTGCTGCATATTGGAGTACGGTAAAGGAAGCAAAATGCTTAAGCTTTCTAAGCAGATCGGGGCACAATGCGAAACCGTTCTACTGGGTAAAGGGACGATAAAAAGTGAATGGCTGAATATACTGGGTATCACGGAAACGAGAAAAGAGATATTCCTTGCAATTATCGATAAGGAAGCGGAAGATACGTTTTATGAGAGGGCATCTTCTGAGTTTGCCCTGGGGAAACAGCATCATGGCATTGCTTTCTCCATGCCTTTGAAATACTTCATAGGCTGTGACAAAGAAAAAGCTGCATCAAGCTCCCATGAGAAAGGTGCGGATAATATGAAGTATGAAGCTATATTTGTCGTTGCAAACAAAGACAGGTTGGATGATATCTTGGATGCAGCGGAAGCAGCAGGGTCTACAGGAGGTACTGTAATACACGGACGGGGAGCAGGATCTCAGGAAAAAGCAGCCCTGTTCAATATAGAAATTGAACCGGAAAAAGTCATAGTCCTTATTCTGTCACAAGTATCCAAGACAACCGGGATTGTAGACGCTATAAGGGATAAGCTGGATGTCCACAAGCCTAATACAGGTATAGTCTTTGTTATGGATGTAAGCAGGACATTCGGACTCTATGAGGGATAGTTTTTTTCAGCACTACCAGACTTTCAGTACGCATCCTCTTGTCCTTCAACCCGGTAGCCGGGTTATTATCGTAAAAAAACATTCTGCGGGTTACTATTGTGTCGACCAGGGTGATCTCATGAGTCCATCCCAGCGCAGTGAAGTGCTGGCGGAAGATGTCATCGATCGGCACAGGGCGCCCTCTTAACGTAGCCTGGCCTACGACGAGAAACAGGTATGAAGATATTTTCCTTTGTAGACGGGTTAGGGCGCCAAGGATCCCCCAGAAATACGCGTCGAAGGTTCCCAGCAAGTGTTCCTCTTCTATCTGCCTTCTAATCCTGTAGTACGTATCTGACTGGACTTCACAAGGCTCAACATCCCTGTACGGGATTTCTTTTTTATTCAAGTCTCGGATCACAGCTTGGGGGTAACCAAGCCAAAATAGGTCCATCTTGGCATGACGTATGTATTCTTGCGCCTGAAGGTACGGTGGTGAAGTGATAAGTATATCCATATCTTTCGCAAGGTCCAGCGTTAGAGTGTCAATGCCGGCTCTGACTGTACGCCGTACCGGCTTGGGAGACAGCCCGTGATGCTCCGCTATCCCTCTGACAACGGCGTACGCCTCGTCTCTGACTTTCTCGTAAAACCTCTCTTGCCAGTTGCCTCTTAGCAACCGGTCTAACCTTTTCCTGGACCTCGGAGACCTGGAAAGCTTCTGACGGTATAAATCATCCAGGGAAAAGAAGCGGGTAACCTTGAGTAGAGGTATTGTTAAGAGCAGCTTCGCTTCCTCATCTTCCAGCGAGTGATAGAAACCCCATGCCCTATACAGGAACGGCAGGAATTCTTCGGGAAACCAGTAGGTGCGGTTGGGCCAGTCAGGAATAAACTCGTGACAGGAGTATCTCATCTCTGTGATCAACCTGTCTACATCCTGGCGAGGCTGCTTCATCGTGGCAACCTTATGCAAAACCTCAAGAAGGGGGTTCAAATCCCAGAGCTCATAATCATGTCCCCGGATTCCGGCTACCACACCTGTAGTGCCATACCCTGCAAAAGGATCGAACACAGTCATCCCGGGATCAGCATATTCATCAAGGGCATATGCAACCACCTGCGGAATGAACTTAGCCGGGTATGCGTACAGACCAAAGGCCCCATATGTGGTTGACGGTATCCCCCTTACCTCGTTTCGAAAACTTATCTGCCTTTTTCGTGGATCTCTTGCAGACTCCAACTTGACAGGCAGCCTCCAAGCTACTTGACAGCTTCTCCTCCAAGGTAAGCGCGTCTTACCGCTTCGTCGTACAAGAGGTCTTGTCCTTTTCCTTCCAAGGCAATAGCCCCTGATTCCATTACGTATCCGTAATCAGCAATGCTGAGAGCAGCATGAGCATTCTGTTCTATCAATAGGAGCGTCACACCCTGAGAGTGGATCTCCTGGATGATGCTGAAAACCTCTTCCACTAAGATGGGAGCAAGTCCAAGGGAAGGCTCATCCAGCAGGAGAAGGGAAGGCCGTGACATAAGCCCTCTTCCGATAGCAAGCATCTGCTGCTCGCCGCCGGATAAGGTCCCGCCCTTCTGGTGAATACGTTCTTTCAACCTTGGAAACAGCTGGAATACCCAGTCCATGTCGCGCTTGATCCCGTCTGTATCGTTCCTTCTGAATGCGCCTAAATGAAGGTTTTCCAAAACCGTAAGATCAGGAAATATCTGCCTGCCTTCAGGCACCATGCTGATTCCCATCTGGACAATCCCTGTGGCGCTCTTATCCAGAAGGTTTTCGCCTTTGAAATTTATACTACCCTGTGAAGGCTTTTTTAGCCCGCAGATTGTCCTCAGCAAAGTCGTCTTCCCTGCTCCGTTGGAGCCTACAAGCGTAACCAGGGATCCTTGAGGCACAGTCATAGAAACCCCTTTAATTGCGTGAATCCCGTCATAGTAGACATGAATGTCTTTAATGTCGAGCAATTGTTCCGCCCCCCAGATAGGCCTTGATTACCCTTTCGTTAGACTGGATCTCAGAAGGAGTGCCTTCTGCAATGATCTCACCGTGATCCAGCACAGTTATGTGTTCGCAGATATTCATCACTACCTTCATTTCATGCTCAATCAAGAGTATGGAAAGGTTGAATCTGTCACGTATGTCGAGGATAAGCTGCATCAGCTGCTCGGTCTCTGCAGGGTTCATCCCTGCTGCAGGCTCATCCAAGAGAAGGACCTTCGGCTTTGTAGCCAGGGCACGGGCAATCTCAAGCCTGCGCTGCTGTCCGTACGGGAGTGCACTGGCCCGGTAGTGTGCCACATCTTTCAAGCCTACTGCCTCCAGCAACTCACGAGACGTGTGCATCATGCCCGATTCTTCCTTCCGGTATCTCGGAAGAGCAAGCAATGCCTCTCCAAGGGTCGCCTTGCGCCTGAGGTGGTGCCCAACCAGCACGTTGTCAAGGACTGTAAGGTCGCGAAACAGCCTGATATTCTGGAAGGTACGGGCGACACCGCGCTTTGCGATCTCATCAGGAGTAAGCCCTGTGATATCTTCTCCGAACAGCTTGACCCTGCCTGCAGTCGGGCTCAAGACCCCGGATATAATGTTGAACACTGTGGTCTTACCTGCTCCGTTCGGGCCGATCAAGCCGTAGAGTGCCCGATTGGGAATGGATATATCGAAGTTACGGACGGCAGCAAGGCCTCCGAATTGCATTCCTATATTCTCGCAGACAAGTACAGAATCGTTGTTCTTAGACATAGCCTACTTACACCTGCTTATGTGAGAATGTACGGCGAAATCTTGCCGCAAGATTTCTGAAAGAGTCCAAACCAAGCTCCCTGTCACCCATGAATCCCTTGGGATAGAACAAGATGACCAACATCAGAGCAATAGAGAACACTACCATACGCATTCCCGGGATTCCGGGCAGGAATATCCCCAGAACAACTCTGGGTTCCTCCAGAACCCTCAGGGCTTCCATGGCAATGGTGATCACCGTAGCCGAGATCACACTGCCTGTAATACTGCCTAAACCACCCAGCACCGCCATCATCAACACTGTAAAAGTGAGCGGGAAACGGAACATGTTCGGGTCTATGGTAGTTATGAGATTCCCAAGCAACCCCCCGCCGATACCTGCCATGGTTGCTGAGACCACAAAAGCAAGGCACTTATGGTAAAAGAGGTTCACACCCATAGCCTCGGCAGCAACCTCGTCATCGCGAATGGCTTTCAGCGCCCGTCCGTAGCTGGAGTTGGTGAGCCTCACCATTACAAAGACACAGAGCAAGGCGAAAGTCCAACTCCAGTAGAGGTTGGTATGGGGAGGAATCCCCTTAAGTCCCAGTGCTCCGTTGGTAATGTGTGTAGTGTTTGTAAACACCACACGGATGATTTCAGCGAATCCTAAGGTGCTGATGCCCAAATAATCATCGCGGAACCGTATGGCAGGGGCTCCTACTGCAAACCCCACCAGCCCTGACACCAAACCTGCCACTATCAGGGAAGGCAGGAACCCCCACTGGATAGAGTTTAGCGGCGAGATTAGCGGCTCAATGAAGTATACTGCACGCTTTATCTGGGGCGACATCGTCAGCAAAGCTGTCGTATATGCACCTACAGCCATAAATCCGGCAATCCCCAGTGAAAACTGGCCTGCAAACCCGTTGCACAGGTTAAGCCCAAGGGTAATACCGATATAGATGGCACAGAGATTCAGAATACGAACCTTATATGCATCCCATTGGGTATTAATCCAGTAAAGACACAAGTAAAACAGGACAAGCCCTGCTACTGCAAGTACAGCTTTTCTCATAAAGTTGTTACTTTGGTTTCCGGTCATTATGTTCTCACCCTTTGCTTCTCACCCAGTAGGCCTGTGGGCCTAAACAGAAGCATTAAAATCAGCAGAATGAAAGCGAAAGCATCGCGGTACCCTGCTAAACCCGGCAGGAAAGCTACAAGCATAATCTCTCCGAAGCCAAGAAGAAAACCGCCTAGAACCGCTCCGGCTATATTGCCAATGCCGCCGAATACAGCGGCTATAAAACACTTCAGCCCCGGAAACAGCCCCATATTGGGATTGATCTCAACAAAGCGAAGTCCCCACATGATACCGCCAATGGCTGCAAGAGCTGAACCAATGGCAAAAGTCACTGAAATCGCCCGGTCAACTTCAACGCCCATCAGCCGTGCCACGTCAAAATCCCACTGAGCAGCCCGCATAGCAAGGCCTATCTTCGTCTTGTATACGATGTAGTTGAGTATAGCAAGAAGGACTACGGTCAGTACAGGGATTATGAAGAAAAGCGCCACTACCCTGACACTACCCAACTGAATGGGAATCTGAAAGAACTGAGGCCGGAAGAATGTCTTCGGCCTCCCTCCGAATATCACCAAGCCCAGGTTTGACATGAGGAACGATACTCCGATCGCGGAAATCAGCGCTGATATGCGCGGCGCGTTCCTAAGCGGCCTGTAAGCTGCCCGCTCGATTATCACTCCCATAACTGCAGTGAGGATAATCGTCAGGACAAAGGAGACCTGCCAAGGGAGGGCAAAAATGGCTATGCCGTAAAAGGCGAAGTATGTGCTTACCATAAAGATTTCGCCGTGGGCGAAATTAATCAGTCTCAGGATACCGTATACCATTGTATATCCAATGGCTAAGAGAGCGTAGAGGCTTCCTAAGGTAATCCCGTTAGCAATGTTCTGCATAAATATTTCCAGTGTCACCGTCTCCAGCCTCCAATCGGACACAGAACAAACAAGTCGTTCCCTGGGGGCAAAGCCCCCAGGGAAGCTTTAGATCCTTGCTTACCAAGGAATTTTCCAGTAGTTACCGTCTATAGGCATTTATATGAGATGAGCCTCAGAAGCACCGGAAAGTAAGCTATATACGTGATGGATTATGAACTAACGCGGGTGCACAACGTCGACCAGCTTGAATTCTCCGTCTTGCACCTGGAGCACAACTGCGCTCTTTGTGGCGTCACCGTTTTCGTCAAGGGTAATGATACCGGTAGCTCCCATGAACTCCTTCGTCTCTGCCATTGCATCCCGTATTGCTACAGGATCGACTACCCCTGCTCTTTCAATGGCATCAAGTACCAGCATGTAACAGTCGTAGCCCAAAGCCGCGAATGTGTTGGGTGCTTTGCCGAATTCGGCTTTGTAAAGGGCTACAAACTCCTCAGACGCAGGTGTTATAGGAGCATCAGCGCTGTAGTGAGTGCTGAAGTATACACCTTCGACATTCTTTCCGCCGATTTCAATGAACTCAGGCGCTTCAAAGGTGTCCCCTCCGAGGAACGGTGCGTCAATACCGAGTGAACGAGCCTGCGAAATGAGCACAGCTGAATCAGCGTAGTATCCGGGAGCGAATACTACATCCGGATTTGTGCTGGCGATATGTGTTAGCTGGGCGGTGAAATCACGGTCACCTGTCTGATAGTACGTATTGGCTACAATAGCTTCAGGATCCCCGGTCAGTTCGATGAAAGCCTCTTTGAAGAAGTTCGCAAGGCCTACTGCGTAGTCCTGGGCAACGTCCTGAATGATTGCTGCTTTCTTTGCCCCGAGCTTTTCGAAGGCAAACTGAGCCATGACTCTGCCCTGGAAGGGATCGATGAAACAGGCACGGAAATAGTAGTCATTTCCTAATGTGACCAATGGGTTTGTCGGAGAACACCCCATGACCGGAACTTTTGCTTCCTGTGCAATCGGCCCTCCGGACATAGACAGGGCGCTCCCGTAGCTTCCAATGATTGCATGCACTTTATCTCTTTGAACCAGACGGGTTACAGCAGTAGCTGCTTCCACTTTGTCACTGCGATTGTCCACCAAAATCAGTCTTACCGGCAGCCCCAAGACAGTTGGCCTATGCTTCTGCGCGAGTTCTATTCCTTCCCAGGTCATTTGGCCACCAGCGGCCATGGCTCCTGTCATCGGCTCGTATACTCCAATCCTCACTTCTGTAGGTGTCTCGGCAGCCGCCACCCCAATAATACTTGCTACACATAGAAGAACCAGACACGCGATTAGACGTCGATGAGACATCATACAGAAATCCTCCTCTCTTCTCTCTGTACTCAAAGTATAATGTGTATGGAGATTCGCCACGTTTGCATAAAATCCTTCCTAAAAGATAACGAGTTTAGCACTGTTTTCAGTTCTACATGAGAAAATACTGTGGATCCGTAGTCCGGGGAGTCTATTCATCTGTATGGGCAGTGTGTGGCTGAATAGAATCGAGGGCTGTCCGCAAGGCGCAAGGATTATCAAAAGGTGCAAGGCATGTCCTGCCATGGCAAACGTAAGCCAAAGCCTTGTCTTCGCAGGGCTCCTTGCCTGAAACCGGAGGCAGGATTCTGCTAAGGGCATCGCCATCCATACCGCCGGGATTATGAGAAATGGTCGCCTCAGGGAGGAAAAAGCTGCTTACCACTTGCCGGAGGCCCCGGGTATCCTGCCCATCCGGGCGTCCGGCGATTACTATCTCAACAGGTGGGGTTTCCAGCATGAGCCATGCTGAGAGTAGTGTCGGAAATGCTGAAGGATATCTGGATACAAGCCCTGAAAAGCTCTGAAGCAACTCTCTTGCCGTCTCTTCCCACTCATCCCTGCCTGTAAGGCGTGCAAGCTTAATCAGGTTATGGGCGGATACGGAGTTTCCAGATGGTATGGCCCCGTCTTTTGCGTCTTTTCTGCGAACCGGAAGCTCATGGGAGTCGTACGCCGTAAAATAGAACCCGCCGGCTTCTTTATCCCAAAACAAGTCGATTTGCTGCTCTGTCAATTCAATGGCAGCCCGGATGTAGCGGCTATCCGACCTTGCTTCCCACAACTCAATAAGGCCCTGGACGAAAAAGGCATAGTCATCAAGATATGCAGGGATTATAGCTTCGCCTTTCCTGTACCTGGCAAGGAGCCTGCCATCAGGGCGCCTCAATGCAGTCAGGATGAAATCGGCTGCCTCCTCTGCAACGTTAACATATTCTTCTTCACCCAGGATGCGGCCCCCCCTTGCAAAGGCAGCGATTGCAAGGCCGTTCCATGCAGTCAGGACCTTGTCATCTCGAAACGGGCGCTCGCGCCTGGTGCGAGCCTCGAGAAGACGGGTGCGGGCCTGGATAAGCATCTCTTCCACAGCAGAAGAAAGCCCGGCGTTGTCAACGTCGGGTTCCCAACGTTCTTCTTCCTCTCCGCCTGCCATTGCCAATGTGCTTGCCCTCGAGCTTAGAAGGTTTGGAACGTTAAGGCCGTTCTCGAAGTTTCCTCTTCTCGTAATGTCAAAGTAACGCGCAAAAACCTCAGCTTCATCACTGCTCAGGATCTCGCATACTTCGTCCCTGCTCCAAACATAATACCTGCCTTCTCCGCTTTCAGAATCCGCATCTTCAGCCGATGCAAACCCGCCGGAAGGCGCCTTCATATCCCTTAGAAGATAAGTGAAGATTTCCCGTGCAACCTTAGAATAAAAGGCTTTTTGAGTTATCTGATATGCCTCGAGATATGCGACAGCAAGCAAGGCGTTGTCATAGAGCATCTTCTCAAAATGAGGGATCAGCCACATGCGGTCTGTGCTGTAGCGGTGGAATCCGAATCCTAACTGGTCATACACTCCCCCTCTTCGCATCATCACGAGGGTCTTCTCTACCATGTCCAAAGCGTCTGCTTCCTGTGTGTGCTTGTAGTATCTGAGTAAGAAAAAGAGGTTGGAAGGCATGGGGAACTTCGGGGCGTATCCGAACCCACCGTACTCACGGTCAAACTCAACCTTTTTCGCATTATAAGCATAAAGGAGCTCATCATCGCCAATGGCAGCCTCATCACGCTTTTCGTGATCTTCCTGGATCAGGTGGGTAAGCATCTCCGCTCCGTCAAGCAGCCTCTGCCTGTCGTTTTCCCACATCTCAGCCACTTTAGTAAGGATATCAAGGAGGCCGGGCCTGCCGTATTTACGCGTCTTGGGAAAGTATGTGCCTGCGAAGAAAGGTTTTTTGTTCGAGTCCATAATGATTGTAAGGGGCCAGCCTCCCTGGCCTGTAGTTGCCAGGCAGGCTTCCTGATATAGGCTGTCTACGTCAGGCCTTTCCTCACGGTCTACTTTGATTGAGATGTAGCTGTCATTGAGGACTTTGGCAACTTCCTCGTCCTCGAATGACTCCTCTGCCATCACATGGCACCAGTGGCAGGTGGAATAGCCTATGGACAGGAAGATAGGTTTATCCAGAGATGCAGCTTTTTCAAAAGCCTCATCACTCCAGGGATACCAGTCTACCGGGTTTTCTGCATGTTGAAGCAAGTACGGATTCTTGCTTTTTGCAAGACGATTCAAGGCTGTACCTCCGTTTCTGCCGGTGCCGGATGCCAGATACCGTTCATCGCTAGTGTAAGCCCAGGGGATTAAACGTATTCCATACGCTTCTTCTCCGCACAAAGCTTTGCCTCGAGAAACCCTTCGAGCCACTCTCGAATAGGCCCTATTGAAGCTTCAAGGATCTTCAGGCTATCCCTGGTAATATGCTTAAGAAAGTAATCCTTGGCAGTCTCCATGGCCTTTTGTGCCTCATCTTCCGTCAGTTTCCCGTCTTTGGATTTCTCCTTCAGTTCATCAACGAGCACCTGGTTGGTAGCGCGAACCGCATCTATCCCCACTGACTCAGCCTCAGCCAAGGCCGCACAAAGCGCTTGCCTTGCTATCTCATTGTCAATCTCATCAATTCTCTTCCTTAACAGCGCAACTCCGTAGCGAAAAAGCACCACCAGGAAAAGAGCAACTACCGGCAGCAGGATCTCAGCAACTTCAACAGCAAAATCGCTCAAAACCACCAATTCTCTCTCCTTCCGCAGGGTTTGGAATATATTTCCTATATATAATTCTTTCCATTTATTCCAAATCCTTCTAGGAAGGCCCGGTCTTTTCACTCCTCATGTTGCTCATATTCAAGCTGAAATGGGGGCTTCGCCTTTCGGCGCCGCCCCTATCGTCTACTACCGGCGGCAAACAAAGCATTTCCGTCTTTAAGCGCGCTTATAAACAGTAATCAGAACTCAAATACCTCTGTTGCCTCTGGAATCTCGAATATCAACTAAAACTTATAACTCAGTCCGACAGTCAACCCGCTTACAAAGATGCTCCTTGCCTCCTGCTGCTCCCAGAACACCTCGTAGCCATAGTCATCATCACCTGTTTCGAATACATCGACACTGGACTGGACAAGAGACGGAACACCGCTCCAAATCGAGACATAGTACCCGGCCTCTGCTGACCACTGTTCAGTAATCCTATAAGCCATGTCAATGCCCAGATCATATGTAGAGATTCGTATAGTGTCTTGGGTTAGCGGATACTCACTATAAGACACATCATAGAAATCTTTCGGATCCCGCGGGAACCACGTAGGTGTATCAGGATCAGACTCCCACCCATCGAGCGTTAAGTTTGCATGTGTTTTGGCAGTGCCGAATAGAAGTCCTGCCTTGGCGCTTGCCTTCAGCGCAAGCTTGTCACTTAAGGCGTACGTTCCCTCAACACCGAGCTGCGGACCAATAGCACTAACCGTGACATTACTGTCCAGACTATAGCTGTCCCCGATTGCGAAGGACAACTCGTCCTCAGACGGCGTTTTCCTCTTCCATTCGTAAAGGAGCTCCAGTGAAGCCGATTCATTCTGGTTGAAGTCCGCTTTACGGATCCCAGCGGAAAAGCCCACCCCCCGATCAGGGCTACAGAAAGCCTTCGCAACTGATATATCCAGCGCCCACATTGAGATACCGCCTTCTGCGCTAATAAAACCTTCAGTGCTACTAATCCTGTAATCATCCTCACCATACCGGCGCTCTCGATACGAGCTTATAGTCATGTCATCTCCGGTCAGCCAAGGGAGCACCATAAAGTAGAACATATCTGACCACTTATCTATGCGGTCATTCCCACCCGAATCAACCGCTTCTTCTTGAAATTTGGCATCGAGATGTCCCAGAGCTTTCAGCAGCTTATCACCGCGACTGACACTCCAGTATGAGACACCCAAAGAGGACGTGGGGGACAAATGGTATGATGCCGACAAAATGACGCTTGTTCCGGAGCGGAACTTTAGTGCAAGCCTCTCTGCACCAACGAATTCACCCACACTAAACCAATAGCCGATTCCGCTTCCCCCAGACGGTTCATCATAATAGTACTCAGCCTCATATGCCTCAACATCACCAACCTGAAGATCCCCTCCGCCTACACCTGCATGCCAGTA
>Ga0208823_1000239_pt1 | contig 47172 bp, 36 predicted proteins | sample AD_UKC075_MetaG_FD_184440 | JGI IMG/M metagenome (GOLD analysis project Ga0208823, IMG submission 184440) | Active sludge microbial communities of municipal wastewater-treating anaerobic digesters from USA - AD_UKC075_MetaG (SPAdes) (version 2) | ecosystem: Engineered > Bioreactor > Anaerobic >...
GTCCTAAAATAGCCATCCGATACTTCATAGCCGAGAATATGTCCTTTGGTTTCCTCAAAGAGAATATCGGAAAGCACTCCCAGCACTTCCCCCGTGCTCGTCATCACAGCAGAACCATTTAATCCGCCTTCTGCCGACCATGCGGACGGTGCGTCAAGAATTACCTGCTCCGACCCGGCTTTCACCAATACGGCATCTTTCCCGATGCGGCTGATCGCCTCCCGCGACAAATAATGAACCTTTTGATCCGGCGATACCATATACAGTCCTTCCAGAACTTCATGCTCAGCGATTTTAAAACCGGTGACATAACCAAGCTGCTGCCCGCTGATTACGTCAATCACCGGTAAGTTTTTGATTTCACGACCTTTCCTCATAACCTTATTATGACCCTTTCCCGATTAATCATACCTGAAACCCACCCATGACCATCCTCTAAAAAGACCATCTCAACTGTTCAGGAGGACCTCATCAATGGTGCCGCCACCAACGACCACATCCCCCTGGTAATAAACCACCGCCTGTCCCGGTGTAGCCGCCCGCTGCGGTTTTTCAAAGATCACATTCACCCTTCCTTCCCCGGCCGGCAAAATCCGGGCCGGAGCCGCCGGTGCCGTATACCGGATCTTGGCCTGGACCTCCAGCGCTTCCGTTAAGGCCGGAATGGCAATAAAATTGTTGTCCCTGGCGTAGAGCTCCTGGTGAAATACCTCTTCTTCCAGACCCACAATCACCCTGTTGCGCTCCGGGTCAAGGGCGACCACATACACTGGATAACCCAAGGCCAGCCCTAATCCTTTCCGCTGGCCTACCGTGTAAAAGGGCAAGCCGCGGTGCCGCCCGAGTACCTCGCCCTGCAGGTTAACAAAATCCCCCGGCGGGAATTCGACGGCCCCCACCCTTTCCAGCAAAAACTTTTTATAATCATGATCCGGTATAAAGCAGATTTCCTGACTTTCTGCTTTGTCAGCTACTTTTAAGCCTAATTGGGCCGCTTTTTCCCTGATTTGGTCCTTAGTGTACTCCCCCAAAGGGAAAAGGGTATGGGCCAACTGCTCCTGGGTCAGATTATACAAGACATAGGACTGGTCTTTGCGTTCATCTTTTCCTTTCAAAAGCAAATAGCGCTGCACCTCCGCGCTGTATACCACCCGCGCATAGTGTCCCGTGGCCAGGTAATCCGCCTCCAGGACTTTCGCCCGTTCCAATAAGGCTGCAAACTTAATCTGCCGGTTGCAAGCGATACAAGGGTTCGGGGTTCTCCCCCGCAGGTACTCGGCAGTGAAATAATCGATTACTTTTTCCTCAAAGATATCCCGGAAGTTGACCACATAAAAAGGGATCCCCAAACCCTCCGCGACACCCCGGGCATCCTGAATCGTATCTAAGGAACAACAGCCTCCCGGCGTGGGCTCCTGGGCTTGCGGCCAAATCTGCATCGTTATGCCGATAACTTCATATCCCTTTTCCACAAGCAACGCCGCCGCCACCGAGCTGTCTACCCCGCCGCTCATGGCCACAACTACTCTTTTTTTATGTCCTGTCCTATTCTTCTCCACGCAATTCTTCTCCACCATCTTCCGCTCACTTTCTTTTCCTTAGTTCCTTTTGCGTTCACACTCTAACTCTTCCTACTCTGCCTTTTCTCTTACTCTGCCTTTCTCCGTAACCGTTCCACTATTTGCGGCAATTCTTCCAAAACATAATCAATCTGTTCCTCGGTATTCTCCCGACCTAAGGTCATGCGTACGGAACTCAAGGCTTCCTCCCTGGTTAGGCCCATTGCCGTCAGCACGTGGGAAGGATTCACCGAACCCGCCGAACAGGCGGAGCCACTGGAAACACATATCCCTTTCAAATCCATGGCCTGCAGCAAAGCTTCCCCTTCCACCCCGTCAAAGCGCAGATTGGCGTTTGTCGGCACGCGCTTTACCGTGGGCCCGTTTAAGGCGGTTCCCTCCACCTTCTCCAGAATGCCGTTAATCAGCCGGTTGCGCAAAGCGGCCAGCCTGGGCATCTCCGTTTTCAACTCCTGACCGGCTAATTCCGCCGCCAGACCCAGCCCCGCAATCCCCGCTACATTTTCGGTGCCGGGCCGAAAAGCCCTTTCCTGCCCGCCGCCCCACACTAAGGGGGCCAATTTCACCCTTTTGCGCAGGTAGAGAAAGCCAGTCCCTTTCGGGCCATAGATTTTGTGTCCCGAACCGGTAAGGGCATCCGCCCGGAGGGCTTCCACATCGACCGCTACTTTGCCGATAGCTTGCACCGCATCGATATGAAAAAGCACGCCCCGCGCCCGAGCCAATTCCCCAATCTCCTCCACCGGCTCAATCGTGCCCACTTCGTTATTCACCTGCATGATGCTAATCAAAATGGTATCCGGCCGCAGCACTTTTTCCACCTCGGCCACACTTACCGTCCCATCCTCGTCCACCGGCAGGATGGTCACGGCAAAGCCCTGCCGGGCCAGGTAGTGGCAGGTATCCAATACGGCCGGATGTTCCACCGCCGCAGTAATCAGGTGCCTTCCTTTACGGGCGTAAGCGCGGGCCATGCCCACAAGGGCCAGGTTATCGCCTTCCGTCCCGCCGCTGGTAAAAATGATTTCTTCCGGCGTGGCCTTTACTAAACCGGCCACCTGTTCCCGGGACCTTTCCACCGCCTTTTTGGCTTCCCGGCCATAAGAATACAGGGTAGAAGGATTCCCGAATTTCTCCGTCATGTATTCCATCACCAGTTGCGCCACCTCGGTCCTGGTAGGCGTCGTAGCACTATGATCAAGATAAACTCGTGGCAAAAACCTCATCTCCTTTGGCAGTTGCTCTGCGTATTGATCACGTTATTATTCTTGCTGTTGTTTTTTATCTTTATCATCCTTTCGTTTACTCCGCGGTCCCAGGTCTTCCCCCATCCCGGAGGGATGATAATATTTTGCTCCTTTCATTTCCGCGGGTAGGTATTCCTGTTCCACATAATGGTCGGGATAAGCGTGGGGATAGCGATAACCTTTACCGGAGCCTAGTTGCTCCGCGCCCGGATACCCGGCATCCCTTAAATGAAGCGGCACCGCGCCATATTTGCCCTGCTTCACATCATCCAACGCCCGGTCAATGGCCAAAACACTGTTGCTTTTAGGGGCGCAAGCGATATACAATGCAGCCTCTGCTAGTAACAGGCGCCCTTCCGGTAATCCGACCATCTCCAGGCCTCCTGCCGCCGCATGAGCCACGACCAGGGCCATGGGGTCGGCCAAGCCCACATCTTCGGCAGCATGAATCAGAATCCTACGGGCGATAAAACGAGGATCCTCGCCGGCAGCCAGCATCCGGGCCAAATAATGTAAGGCTGCGTCCGGGTCAGAACCACGCATGCTCTTGATAAAAGCGGAGATCACGTCATAATGCTGGTCCCCCATCTTATCATACACAATAGCCCGTTCCTGAATGGACTCCTCCGCCACCGCCAGATCAATCACCCGGACGCCCTGCTCATTGGGCATGGTGGATAATACGGCCAATTCCAGGCCGTTCAAAGCCAGGCGTGCATCACCCCGGGCCGCTTCCGCCAAATGAAGCAAAGCTTCCGGCGCAATGGCACAACGATAGTTGCCTAAACCCCTTTTCTTATCCTCAAGCGCCCGCCGGAGCAAAGTGAGAATATCTTCCTTTGACAAAGGCTCCAGCCGAAAAATTCGAGAACGGGACACCAGCGCGGCATTAACGCTGAAATAAGGGTTTTCCGTAGTTGCCCCGATTAAGACCAGCTTTCCTTCTTCCACGGCCGGCAGCAAGGCGTCTTGTTGCGCCTTGTTAAAGCGGTGGATTTCATCAATAAAAAGGAGGGTTCCTTGCCGGTAATACTTGGCCCGTTCCTCCGCCTCCTGCACCACTTTGCGCAAATCAGCCACGCCGGAGGTCACCGCATTGAGCTTAGTAAAATGGGCTTTCGTGGTTTTGGCAATTACGTAGGCAAGAGTGGTTTTTCCCGTGCCGGGTGGGCCATAAAAAACTAAGGAGCCCAGTTGGTCGGTTTCAATCGCCCTTCTTAATAGTTTGCCCCGCCCCAGCAAATGTTCTTGCCCCACAATTTCATCCAAATTCTGCGGCCGCATCCGGGCCGCTAAAGGAGCCCGTCCCTGCCGCGCCGAGTCCTCAGTTTGTGAAAAAAGATCCATTTTCATCACTCTCTAATCCATCAGAATTTCGTTCTTTTTCTATATTACTTTGCCCAACCAAAAGACAAAAGAGCTGTTACTATTATATAACAGCTCCTGCCGCTCTTGCATCCCTCATTTTGCTGACGACCAAACTCGCTCACCATACCTCATGTTGACAACGAAAGCCTTGGTCCTCGCCTAATTCCTGGTTGACTGAGCCGCAATCGTCTCATCCAGCACCCGGGCAATATTCGCTTTCGTAGCGATACCTACCAAACGGTTTACTTCCTGCCCGTCTTTAAAAACAATCATCGTTGGCATATTCATAATCCCAAACTCATTGGCCATCGCTTCGTTTTCTTCCACATTCAACATGCATATTTTCGCTTTTCCCTGGTACTCCTCCCCTAATTCCTCAATCATGGGAGCGAGCATCTTGCACGGAGCACACCACGGTGCCCAAAAATCCACCAGGACCGGCTCTTCCACGTCAAGAACCTCGCTTTTAAAATTCGTTTTGGAAAGCTGCATCACGTTTGCCATCGCTATTTCCCCCTTATCTATTAACACTATTTATCTTAGTAAAGTCGTCCCCCGCACTTCAGAGACAGGAACATATTCTTTGCATTGTTCCGGCGCACCAACATTATATGTTTTCCTTTCCGGCATCGTCAATCCATCTTCCTACCAACTCCCGCACCACCTGGGCCGCCAGGAAAAGCCCCGCGACAGACGGTACAAAAGAAATGCTGCCAGGGGAACGGCGGTCCTGCGCATCCGCCGCCGCATCTTCCCACCGTTTCTGTGGCGCTTCCGTGGAATAAACGACCTTCACCCCTTTCCGAATCCCTCGTTTCCGCAACTCCTGGCGCATAATCCTGGCCAAAGGGCAACCGGAGGTCTCACTGATATCCGCAAGGCGAATTTTCGCCGGATCCAGACGGTTGCCGGCCCCCATCGCCGAAACCAACGGGACGCCCAGCGCCAAAGCCGTCTCAATAATGGCAATTTTTCCTGTCACCATATCGATGGCATCCACAACATAAGAAGGATTCTCTTGAAAGAAAATCCTTACGTTCTCCGGCCCTACTTTTTCCCGGTAAACAGTAACTTCCGCTTCCGGATTTATATCCAGAATCCGTTCCTTCAATACATCCACCTTATACCGTCCCAAGGTGGAAAGTAACGCGGGCAACTGCCGGTTGATGTTGGTAATTTCCACTTGGTCATAATCAACCAGCACCAACTGCCCTACCCCCGTCCGGGCCAGGGCTTCCACCGTATAGGAGCCCACCCCGCCAACGCCAAAAAGCAGCACCTTGCTTTGCGCCAAAAGCGCCAAACCCTGTTCGCCCAGTAAGATTTTCGTACGTGTAAACTGCTCCAAAACAATCCTCCTATAGTTTAAGAACAATTCCTGACTAAACGCTAAAGGCTGGCCGCGATCCGCTTATTACCGTCTCTAACCTATGGTTGCAGGCAGCGACCGGTGTAACAAGGATTCCAGTTCATCAGCCGGCAACGGTTTGCTAAAGAGATAACCTTGTATATATTTGCACTTTTGTTGCCGGAAGAACTCAAGCTGGGCCTCGTTCTCCACGCCCTCGGCCACTACCTCATAGTTCAAGCACGCCGCCAGGGAAATAATCGAAGTGGCAATGGCTGAATTTTTGAGGTTGAAAGGAATCTCCCGCACCAGGTCATAATCTACCTTGAGAATATTAATCGGCAAGGTGCCCAGATAGTTCAAGGAGGAATAACCGGAACCAAAGTCATCAAGAGCGATTTTCACCCCGATACTGCGCAGTTCATCGAGAATATGGATATTGCGTTCGGAATTGTTCATGGCAATGGTTTCAGTGATTTCAAGCTCCAGGAACAAGGGGTCAAATTCGGTTTCCTCAAGAATCTTCACCACATCAGTAAAGAAGTTCTTGTCCCGCAACTGCTGCTCCGAGATATTAACGGACAGGCGCAGATTGGGGAAATTACTTTCCTGCCATTTCTTCACCTGCAGGCAAGCCGTCCGCAGGACCCATTTCCCGATGGGCACAATCAATCCGGTTTCCTCTGCCACACGCATGAACTTGCCGGGGTAAATCAAGCCTTGCTCCGGATGATTCCACCGTAAGAGGGCTTCCACCCCGTTGATTTTTTTCGTTTCTGATTCGACCAGCGGTTGATAATGAAGGACAAAGACGTCGTAATTCTTTTCTTCGACAATTTGCCGCAACTGATTGGCAATATTCAAGCGATCCGAAATGTCCTTGTTCATTTCGGTACTAAAGAAGTTATAACTATTCTTTCCGGCTTCCTTCGCCTTATACATCGCGATATCCGCGTTGGAGATCAAACTTTTGGTATCTTCCCCGTGCTGCGGGAAGACGCTGATCCCCACATTGACCGTCAAATACACGTCCCGGTCGTGCACCACAAAACGTTCTTTAAAGGTATGGATAATCCGGTTGGCAATTTCTATGTACTCTCTTTCCTCCGTAAGCCCGGGTACCGTAATTAAGAATTCATCCCCACCGGAACGGGCAATAATCGAGCCTTCCGGCAGGTTTTCCTTCAACCGGTTGCTTACCATCACAAGAAGGTTATCCCCGGCCATATGCCCCATGATGTCGTTGATGTACTTGAATTTGTCGATATCGACCAAAAAAATGGGAATGCAGGTGTTATGACCGCCACACTTACATTCAGCCAACACATTTTGCAAATAGTTTTCAAACATTAAACGGTTGGGTAAGCCGGTCAACAAATCATGGTTGGCATGATGTTCCAGTACCTTTTCCGAATCCTGCCCCTGTTCTTTCAAGACGCCCACTACATAACTGATAAACAAAAAGCTTAAAACGAGAACCAGGTCCTCCGATAAATTCTGATAACCGACCACCAAATCATTGACAATAATCATCGCGCCGAAAACGGTAGCCATCGCCACCACTACCGCTTTACTATACCAAAGCCCGATGAGCAAGATCGGCAGAAAGTAGAATTTGCTAAACAGCAAATTCGTTCCCATATAAAAGGTATCATAGATAAACGAAGCGATATATAACAACATAATTAAAGCAACAAAAGCATGCTTAAAGAAAGAGTGGGTGCTTTGAAAAACTCTTCTGTTTATGCTATTAATATCTGGTTTATTATGAATATTTTTTCTTTTTTGTTGTAATTTCGTCAAATCTTCCATATTGCTTCCTCCGGCGTAACTAATCATTACTGGTCAAAAAGTAATTGCCAACATAACCCCTCTGCTAAGATAATTCAACATGGTTTGCGTTTTTTCCTGCCAAAATAACATTTTTGCTAAAAAATTTGCTCCCTATAGGCCAAAAGACCTACAGGAAGCAACCCCTAACTTGGCTATCAAACCCCACTATGCCGTGGCGCCGTTGTTTTGAACCTGCCTCTAGCAGGTGGGTGTCCTCCTGATTGCTTTATGTTTCCCGCTTCGAACTGTTTTCCGCAGAATCTTGCCTGCGCGGGCTTACAAGCCACAATCAGAGTCAAGACTCCCTAAGTGTTGGTGTTGGTCTAAAACTAATCGGCCGGAGCACGCACACGGTAGGGTAAAGATTTACTGCCTAGTCCTTAACTTCTTGATTTTATGTTAACACAATTTTTATTCTTTATCAAGTAAACGGATTGTAAAATTCGTCGGGGTTTACTCCCTTTTTATGGCTTCTTTGCCTTCCTTTACCTTCAGGTGCAGCTCTCTTAATTGTTGGGCAGAGACTTTGGAGGGAGCCTGCAGCATCAAATCCATGGCACTTTGGGTTTTGGGAAAAGCAATCACGTCCCGGATGCTGTTGCGACGGGCCATCAGCATCACCAGCCGGTCAATGCCAAAAGCGATGCCCCCGTGGGGCGGAACCCCGTATTCAAAAGCATCCAGCAAAAAGCCAAACTTCTCCCGGGATTCCTCCGGGGAGATGCCCAGAGCCTTAAACATCCGCTCCTGGATCTCTCTCCGGTGAATTCTTATACTGCCGCCGCCGATTTCCACCCCGTTCAAGACCAGGTCATAAGCCTTGGCCCGCACCCGCCCGGGGTCGGTTTCCATATAGAGGATGTCATCATCCACCGGCGAGGTAAAGGGATGGTGCATGGCTACCCAGCGCTTTTCCTCTTCGCTGTACTCAAACAAGGGGAAATCCACAATCCAGACAAAATTGAATTCCTGCTCATCAATCAAGTTTAAGCGCTTGCCCAGTTCCAAACGCAAATGGCCCAGGGACGCGGCAACAACGTCTTTGTTGTCCGCTACAAAGAACAATAAATCACCGGTTTTCCCCTCAAGCTTCGTCACAATCCGCTCCAGTTGCTCCTCCGTAAAGAACTTGGCAATCGGAGACTTGATCCCTTCCTCCGTCAGGATCAGGTAAGCCAGCCCTTTGGCGCCGTAAATACCTACAAGTTTGGTCAAATCGTCAATCTCTTTCCGGGAATAGCCGGCACAGCCCCGGGCGTTGATTCCTTTCACCTGACCGCCTTTCTCCAGTGCCTGGGCAAAGACCTTAAACTCACAGCCCCGCACTTCCTCGGAGAGGTCCACCAACTCCAGACCAAAACGCAGGTCCGGCTTGTCAACCCCAAAACGCCCCATGGCCTCCTCATAACTTAAACGGGGAAAAGGAAGGGGTATTTCGATCCCTAGACACTCTTTAAAGAGACGGGCCATCATTTTTTCCATGACATCCAAAACATCATCCCGTTCCACAAAGGACAGCTCGGCATCCAGTTGGGTAAACTCCGGCTGGCGGTCGGCTCGCAAATCTTCGTCCCGGAAGCACCGCGCCACTTGAAAATATCTATCCATTCCGGCCACCATCAGCAATTGTTTGAATAGCTGCGGGGATTGGGGCAAAGCATAAAACTCCCCTTTATGCAGGCGGCTGGGCACCAGGTAATCACGGGCTCCTTCAGGCGTGCTCTTGGTTAACATGGAGGTTTCGATTTCCAAAAAGCCTTCTTCGTAAAAAAAGTTCCGGATGGCCTTAACCGCCTTATGCCGCAGGATTAATCCCTTTTGCATAACGGGGCGGCGCAAATCCAAATAACGGTACTTCAAGCGCACCGTTTCATCCACTTCGACCTCGTCGTCGATATAAAAAGGCGGGGTTTGGGCGGCACTTAAAACCCGGATTTCACGGGCCACCACTTCCACTTCGCCACTGGCCAGATTGGGGTTTACCGTCCCCTCCGGGCGCAGGCGGACTTTCCCTATAACCGCCAGAACATACTCATTGCGCACGGCTTCCGCCTTTTGAAAATAGTCCGTTCCAATTTCCGGATTGATGACCACCTGGACCAGCCCTTCCCGATCCCTTAAATCAATAAAGATGACTCCGCCGTGGTCTCTCCGCCGGTGCACCCATCCCATGAGGGTTACTTCCTGCCCTACCAGTTCTTTGTTGATCACACCACAGTAATGGCTTCTTTTTAAGCCGCCTAGTGACTCACTCATCGTGCTTGTCTTCCTCCTTCGCTCTGTTTTCAAGCTCCCTTTCGGTTATAAGCTCAGTATCCCTCAGCTTAATTTTTACTATCTTGCGCCCCGGTTTTTTCCCTTTCCATTGTTCCGGCTCCGTCTTCAGATACTCCCTTTCCGCACTCTTTTTCAAGGTACGATCCAACCTGCTCCAGGGGCAGGCTTTCCTGCCGGCTTTCCTGCATCTTCCTTATAAGTACCGTCCCCTTTTGCAATTCCTCTTCACCGATAATCACGGTAAATACCGCGCCCAACCGGTCCGCCGTTTTCAGTTGCGCCTTCAGGCTGCGTCCCTGGTAATCCCACTCCGCCGAAAGCCCCCTTTGGCGCAATTCCTGGGCCAGCACGGCGGCCGCCTTCTGCGCCTCCTTGCCCAGGGCTGCCAGAAAGATCGTTTGCCGCCGGGAAAGGGGCAACTTCACCTGTTGCTTTTCCAGGGCCAGTAAAATTCTTTCCATCCCCATGGCGTATCCAATGCCCGGCAGGGGAGGGCCTCCGCATTCTTCCACCAGGTTGTCGTACCTGCCTCCGCCGCCGATGGAACTCTGGGCGCCGATCCCTTCCGCCACGATCTCAAAGACGGTCCGGGTATAATAGTCCAACCCCCGTACCATATACGGGTTTAAGTGGTAAGGAATCTGCAACTCTTTTAAATACTCCTGCACCCTGCTAAAATGCTCCCGGCAAGCGGGGCACAGGCTCTCGGTGATGGTCGGAGCATCCGCGACCAACTCCTGGCATTGCCGGCTTTTGCAATCGAAAATCCTGAGCGGATTTTTCTTATACCTTCCCTGACAAGTCGGGCAAAGCTCCAGCAGCTTCTCCTTAAGATGTTCCTGTAGGGCCGCCCGGTACACCTTGCGACAGTCCGAACAACCCACGCTGTTTAACTCCACCCGCAAATCTTTTAAACCCAAGCGCCCGTAAATATCCAGCATCATCGCAATTACTTCCGCATCCAGACCCGGTTCGGCCGCGCCAAAAACCTCCACCCCAAACTGGTGGAATTGCCGGTAACGTCCGGCCTGGGGCCGGTCATAACGAAACATCGGAGCGATATAGTAAAACTTTACCGGCAGGGCTCCCGCATGCAGCTTGTTTTCAAGTAAGGCGCGCACGGTCGATGCGGTGCCCTCCGGACGCAGGGTTAAGGAGCGCCCGCTCCGGTCGAGAAAGGTATACATTTCTTTTTCTACAATATCGGTGGTTTCCCCCACACCCCGTTGAAAAAGCTCCGTATGCTCAAAAATGGGCGTGCGGATTTCCTGATAACCGTACAATTCCGCTACTTCCCGCAAGACCCCCTCCAAATACTGCCACTTTTCAATTTCCCCGGGCAACAAATCATTGGTCCCCCGGGGTCTGGTCGTCAACATTTCATCTAACCTCCTTTGCACCACCGGTTTCAAGCTATAAAAAAACACGTCCCCCATCGACATGCTGGGACGAGTTTAACCCGCGGTACCACCCACTTTGAACAGCAGCGCTGTTCCCCTTTTTACGGTAACGGCGTAACCCGGACAGACCTTGGGGCCTGTCAGCTCTAAGGAGTGTCCTTCATTATCCTTTTCTGGCAGGGTTCTCAGTCCCGACCCCGCCTTCCTGTGCAGAAAAGGGATAACTACTCTCTCCCTCATCACTTTTATCCCACTGATGGATCACTTTTGTGTTACTTTGTTATTTTAAAGAATTCGGAGGAGCTTGTCAACTTTCCTGTTAATGATTTCCTCCAGCCGCTCCAGGTAAACCTGCACGTCTTTCGGGTTATAGATGTTCTCCAGGGTCCAGTCCGCATAATTCACCAGCTTACTGCCCGAACCAACCCCAAAGCCCAAAATAGTCTGCCTTTCCTCCATCATCAGGATGTTATAAAGACAGGCCTTGCCCGGTAAGGTGTACCCTACATTTTCCCCGTGGGCAAAGATTTCTTTTTGCCGGTACAGGTAATAGGGATGATAGCCGGCATCTTGCAGGCGCCGGTGGGCCAGGTCCATCATCTGGATCCCTTCGGAGGGCACCGGCAAGACGATTTTTTCCTGCCGGTAATAGGCGGCCCGTTTCATCGCCAAAGCGTGCAAGGTAATGTTTTCCGGAGCAAGTTGCAACACCTTCTCTAAAGTCGCTTCCAAAACAGTGCCCTTTTCCCCGGGTAAACCAATGATTAAATCCATATTCAGGATAGGAAGGCCAGTTTTCCTGGCTAACCTATAGGCTTCATATATCTCCTGCACCGTGTGTTGACGGCCGATCCTGACCAAAGTCTCATCAGACATGGTTTGCGGATTAATACTTAAGCGGCTCAACTGATGCGCTTTCAAAACCCGCAATTTCTCTTCGCTTAAGGTATCCGGCCGACCGCCTTCCACCGTCAGTTCCCGCTCTCCGGTAAAGTCAAAACTCCGCTCCACCGTCGCTAAAAGATGGGCTAATTGTTCAGCCGACAATACTGTTGGCGTTCCGCCGCCAAGATAAACCGTCCGCACCTTAGCCCCGGTGCCGGAAAGGGCAGCTCCCACGGCGGCGATTTCCTTTTCCAGCCCGCTTAAATAAGCAGGCACTTGTGCACCCCACCTTTCAACGGAAAAAGCGGGGAAAGAGCAATAATGACAACGGGTGGGACAAAAAGGAATGCTTATATATATGCTGAGCAGCTTGCTTTCGTTCTGTTCCGCCAGGTACGGGCGTTGATAAAGGGCGACTCTGGTTAAAAGCTCCGCCCGTTTTCGGCTCAGGTCATAATCCTGGCATAAGTGCGCCACCGTCTTTTCCGCGGAACAGCCTGCATCCAACAAACGATGGGCAATTTTGGTCGGCCTTACCCCGGTTAAAATACCCCAGGGACTAGGCTGAAGCACCAATAGCCGCACCAAGACCCGCTGAAAACACAGCCGTAACAAACGCCGCTGGCGGTGCTCTGTTTCCTCAGGGAAAGATTCCGCGAAAATCTTTTCCGTTTGCTGATCAACCAATCGGCCGTCCTTGAGCGCCGCAACCCGGATTTCCAGGGGCGCTTCCTTTTTTTCGATTTTCATGACCAGAGCCGGTCCTTCATCATTCGCTTGTACTTCAGCATTGACTGCACCGGAATCGGCGGATAGCTCATCCCCCGGAGCGGCCTGGAAAGACATTGACGTCTGGGCCCTCCCGGTCAACCAATAGACGGCGCCCTTTTCCTCTTCAACAAAGGACAGCCTGGGGAAATAGACCCGGAGTAAGTCATGGAGCACCCGGTAATCGGCCGGGTCAGGGGAAAGAACGATTAGTTTCTTCATTCTGCCCATCCGGTAAATCTACTCAGATAAGGATTAAGTCTTTTTTCCTGCCCGATGGTGGTCTGCGGGCCATGACCGGGATAGACAGTGGTCTCATCCGGCAGAGCGGCCAGCTTCGTCTCCAGCGAACGCATCATTTCTTCCAGGGACCCGTCCGGAAAATCTGTCCGGCCGATGGTCCCGGCAAAAAGCGTATCTCCGCTGAAGCAAACACCCTGCCCAACGAGACAAATCCCCCCTTTGGTATGTCCGGGGGTATGCAGAACCGTCCACCGCAGCTTTCCCACTTCCAGGAGCTGCCCGTCCCGCAAAAAGCCGTCCGCTTTGACCGCCGCCACCTCCGTCATCATGGCGCTGTCCTCCTCGTGAATGTAAAGGGGAGCACCTGTCGCCTTGTGCACATACGCGTTTCCTTCCACATGATCATAATGCCCGTGGGTATTGACCAGATATTTCACCACAAGATCCAGGGCATTGATTTCCTCCAGGATTTTTTCCTCCGGCGCCCCGGGATCAATCACCATCGCCTCTTTAGCCTCTTCATCATACACGAGATAGCAATTCGCCTGCAACATGCCTACCGGTATAATTTTGATCTTCATTTTTTTCCCTCCCGCCTTCTTCTTCCGTATTTCTTCCTTATTCTTGCTGTATTCATATCCTCGCTCTATTCCAAACCCTCACCGCATGTGGTTAAAACAACTTTTTGCTGTCCAGCAGGATGGTGACCGGACCATGATTGGCAATGGAAACAAGCATTTCCGCCTGAAAAACCCCTGTAGCCACGTTTACGCCCTGCTCCCGACAAGATTGAACATAAAGCTTATAGAGCTGCTCCGCCTCTTTTGGAGCGGCCGCTTCCGTAAAGCTGGGCCTTCGCCCGTGGCGGCAATCACCAAACAAAGTGAACTGGGAGATCACTAAAATTTCCCCGCCCACATCCTTGACTGATAAATTCAGCTTGCCGGCTTCATCCTCAAATATCCGCAAATGAACGGTTTTTTCCGCAAGATACCGCGCATCTTCCGGCCCATCGCCCTGGCCGACGCCTAACAAGACCACCAGCCCCCGGCCGATTTTCCCTACCGTTTCTTCCCCAACCGAAACAGCGCCGGATTTTACTCTTTGCACTACTGCCCGCATAGCTTCCCTTCCTCTCTAGCTCTCTTCCGCTTGCTCCTACCCTTATTGCTGTTGTCTCGAGCGTGTTTCATATTTATCTTTTGGGGATCACACGATTTACTTCCGTGACGTTTTTAATCCGTTTAATCTTTTCGATTAAATGATTAAGCTGCGCGATGCTGTGGATTTCCAGCCGCAGATTGATGATCGTCAGCTTATTTTTACTGATGCGCGCATTGACCGCATTGATCTGCAGCTTCATATCGGCAATCGCATTCATAATTTCCATCGTTAAACGCGCCCGGTCAATGGCATAGACTTCTAATTCCACCTGGTAAACGCTTTCTTTACCCTGCTTCCAGGTTACCTCAACGATTCGGCCCCGGTCCTCCTTCAGGAAAGCCTGGACATTGGGGCAATCCGTCCGGTGGATGGAGACCCCTCTTCCCCGCGTAATATAGCCGATAACCGCATCCCCGGGCAAGGGGTTGCAACAATGGGAAAGACGAACAAAAACACCATCGACCCCTTTGACGATAATCCCGTGAGCGCCATGCCTGGTTTTGTTCCTTTTCCCCTTTTGCAGCTCTTTTTGGATTTCCGTCAAAGGTACTTCGGCAATTTCTTTCTTGACATCTTTATAGTATTCATCACGCACGCGGGTAATAATCTGGTATGGCGTAATGGTCCCTTCGCCCACCGCGGCAAACAGATCGTCAAAATGATTCAGGCTGAACTTTTTCGCCGTTTCCAGTAAACGCTCGGTTTTAAACAGTTCCGCCGGATCCAAGCCCTGGCGCTTTAATTCTTTTTCCAGGCTTTCGCGGCCCAGGCGAATATTTTCCTCCCGCTTTTCCTTTCTAAACCAGGTCCGGATGCGGTTCTTCGCCTGCGGGGTTTTCACGATTAAAAGCCAATCCCGGCTGGGCCCGTTGGATTGTTTGGAGGTAAGAATCTCCACGATATCCCCGTTTTTCAGCACATAATCCAAGGGGACAATCTTGCCGTTCACCTTGGCCCCGACACAGCTGTTGCCAATGTCGGAGTGAATCCGGTAAGCGAAATCAATGGGAAGGGACCCGGCCGGCAACTCGATCACGTCCCCTTTGGGCGTAAAGACAAAAACCACATCGGAGTACACATCTATTTTCAAAGCTTCCATGAATTCCTTGGTATCACGAAGCTCTGTTTGCCATTCCAAAATCTTTCTGAGCCAGGCCAGGCGTTCATCCATGTCTTTGCTGCCGGCCTTATTGCCCTCTTTGTACTTCCAGTGAGCCGCAATCCCGAACTGGGCGGTCTTATGCATTTCCACCGTTCGGATCTGGATCTCGAAAGGCTCCCCTAAAAAGCCCATGACCGTGGTATGCAAGGATTGATACATATTAGGTTTGGGCATGGCGATATAGTCTTTAAAGCGGCCGGGAATCGGCTTCCAAAGGGTATGCACAATCCCTAAAACCTCATAACAGTCCTTGACCGTATCCACAATCACCCGCACGGCAATTAAATCATAAATCTCGTTTAGTTCTTTGCCCTGTTCCTTCATTTTTTGATAGATGCTGTAAAAGTGCTTGGGCCTGCCCTCAATATCAGCACGAATGTTGGCTTCCACCACTTTTTCCTTAAGGATCTTAATCACTCGTTCGATATAGGCTTCCCGTTCGTGCCGCTTCATCGAGATTTTCTCCACCAGGTTATAGTATTCCTCGGCGTTGAGATAATGAAAGGCCGTATCTTCCAATTCCCATTTAATCGAAAAAATACCCAGGCGGTTGGCCAGCGGAGCAAAAATTTCCAATGTCTCCTGCGCGATTTCCCGTTGCTTGTGTTCCGGCTGGTGTTTTAAAGTCCGCATATTATGCAGGCGGTCGGCCAGCTTGATCATGATGACCCGGATATCCTTGGCCATCGCCAGAAACATCTTGCGCAAGTTTTCCACCTGTTGTTCCTCTTGGGAACGAAAATCGATCTTGTTCAGCTTCGTAACCCCGTCCACCACCAGGGCAATCTCTGGCCCAAAATGCTTTTCGATCTCCTCCAGGGTGATGGGCGTATCCTCAACCACATCATGCAAAAGACCGGCAACTAAAGTTGGGGCGTCCAACTCCAGCGAAGCCAGGATCTGCGCCACAGCCAACGGATGGATAATGTATGGCTCCCCGGAGTTGCGGACTTGCCCTTCATGGGCCTTTTGGGCATAGTGATAGGCCTTTTCCACCAAAGCAATCTCCTGAGCTTTCATGTAATTTTTGATGCTTTCCATTAGACTATCATACAAGCCATGATATGAAGTTTTGCTTTTTACTGCCATACTCTCACCACCGGTCTTTACAAACATCGCTATTTCTTAAGCCAACTAAGGCCACTTCTCCCCTGCTACTTTCCACTACAATCATATAATACTTTTTCCTATCCCTCAAACGTGAAGGGGATAAATAGGCCGGTTCACCGCCGTTAATATCGTCTCCGCCGGTTCCCGCAAGGCAAAGTCCGCAAACTCCCGGAAATCTTCCCATTCATCACGCCCCTCTAAAAAACGCACGGAATCAGCTAAATCCAATTTGCCCGGCGGAGGAGGCACCAGATGAATAAAGCGTTCCCGGCCTTCCACTTCCCGCAGCACCAAACCCAAATCCTCCAAAATCCCCAGGCAGGCGGAAGCGGTGTGCTCCTGAAAGTTTTTCTCCCCCAGCCTTTGCATCGCTTCCTGTAACTCCCGGTTGGTCAATCGCAAGGGCTCCCCGTTTTTGCCCTGCTCCCTTAAGTAGCTGTAAAACTTGGCCAGGACCTTTCTCGTCGGGGCGGCCCCTTCCAGAATCAGCTCATTCAGCTTACGGTCCTCCTCGTTAAAAAGGAGGTGAATTTTCGCCTCTTTCTGGTTCCGGCCCGCCCGGCCGGCCAGTTGATTGAACTCCGTGAAGGAAAAACACAGATGATAAAGCACCACGTTTTGAATATCCGGGATATCGATTCCTTCCCCAAAAGCGCTGGTGGTGACCATTACCCTGAGCTCCCCTGCCCGGAACATGTTTTCTAAGCGGCTCCTTTGCACGCTGTTTAAGCCACCATGATAAAAACCGATTTCGTCCCTGGCCGCCGGGTAATAATAGCGCAGGTCGCTGGCCAGCTCATAGGCTTGTTTCCGGCTGTTCACGTAAATTACGATGCGCTCCCTAGTATCTAAAAGCCGCAGCAAATAGGCCAGCTTGTCCTTTTCCCGGCGTTTGTCCACCAGCCGTAAATTCTCCCGGACGTGTTTTTCCACCACTAGCTGCTCGATATTCAACAGTCCGCAGATCTTTTGGGCGGTCTCCTCATCGGCGGTGGCCGTTGCCGCCAGCACCAGCGGCCGGCCCAGTTCCTGCCAGCACCGGCTTAAAAGCCGGTAGCCCCGCCGCTTTCCCTGTCCCAGATGATGGGCCTCATCCACGACCAAAAAGCCAATGCGTTCCGCCATGCTCCGGAACTTCTCGAGATGAAAAGCAAGAAACTCCGGCGTGGTAAGAATGATGTCGATTTTCCCCTGGTAAAAATCTTTAAAAAAGGCCTTTTTTTCACGAATCCCGGTGGAACCGTTAATCGCCGCCACCTCAAGACCTAAAGCACCCATGATTTTTTGCAAACGGTGATACTGATCATTCACCAGTGCACGTAAAGGATAAAGAAGAATGGTCATCTTGTTGGCGGTCAAAGCCTGGCCGGCCGCCATCGCCTGAAAAACGGCGGATTTTCCCCGGCCGGTGCCAAAAATCGTCAGCGTATTCTGCCTCTTTTTTAAACTTTCGAGCGCTTCTTTTTGTTTCTCGTGATAGGCACAGTCCCCCAAAATGGCCCTGCGGATCTTTTCCTCGATTTCCGCAGGAGCACTGCCCAGGTATTCTTCCCGCACCTTGAGCTGCTTTTCCCTGTCGGGCGGGGAGGAAATTTTTCGCACACATAGATTTACCCCCAGATACCTTTCTCCCTGGCCGGTAATCTGGGTCACATAAGCTTCATAGGAGGTTTGTTTTTCCAAAGCAGGGGCAAGATTTCTGGCTAACCGCGCCTGTAAATAGCCAATGGATTGCCCCTGATAATATACCCCGATGGCCTGACGGTCGAAAGGATTATCGGTTTCCCTTTTCAGCTCCACTCTTTCGCCGGCCCGTATTTTTTGGATGACCTGCTGGCGCTCGCCAAAAGTAACCCCTACGACCTTGGTGAAGAATTCTTCTTTATCCGAAATGTCGCGGTAAAGGTTATCCTCGAGCCAGATTTCGCCGTCCCGGTAAAGCTGGTCCAAAAAGGACACGGGGGCAAAAAGGTCGTCCGGCTCCGAAGCATCTTTTAAATCCTTAATCTGCAACTGTAAAAAGGTTACCCCCTGGAAAGTATGCCTTTCGGGTACAAAAGCCAAATCACACCCTTTCCAGCAAGCCACCTCCTCCACCCATTCGCCCAGGCGAAAACCAATGCCGTCCAGCAGCCTGGACTGTTCTTCATCGACCACCTTAAGCTTTAGGTGTTTTCCATCTTGCCCCACCGCTCTCAGGTTCGTCAGCCTGACGTTGCGCAAAACGAACAGGGGCTGGGGGTTGCCCGCTCCAAAGGGCTCCAGCAACGTCAAATCCTGCACAAACCGCTCATTAATTTCGGCCAGGCTGATTTCCGCATCTAAGGACAATACGGGATAAAAGCTTTTTTCCTCCAGGATCTCCTCCGCATATTGTTCCAGCTCAACCTGCAAGGTAGGCAGCATGTCTTCCTCCAGCGTCAGCCCAGCGGCCAGTTCATGCCCCCCAAAACGTAACAGGTATTTTTGCATTGCTTCCAAAGATTGATAGAGATTAAAGCCGGGGATGCTGCGGGCGGAGCCCTTCGCCACCCCTTCTTCGATATTAAACAACAAGGTGGGCCGGTAATATTTTTCCACCAGCCGGGAGGCCACGATCCCAATGACTCCCGGATGCCAGTGGGAAGAGGCCAGCATAATCACCTTGCTTCTTTTTCCGTCCTCCAGGAGCGCCACCGCTTCGTTGAAAATCTGCTCGCTCATCTCCTGCCGCAGGCGGTTTTCCTCCTCCAAATAGCGGCAGATCTCCTCATTCCGGGCCGGATCGTCGCTTAACAACAACTCCACGGCCAGATCCGCTTTCGCCAAACGGCCACAGGCATTTAAACGAGGTGCCAGCATAAAGCCGATTTCAAAGGTCGAAATCGCCCCGTTCTTTAATCCGGCGGATTTCACCAGTGCCAGCAAACCCGGCCGGCAACTGCCCTTATTAACGCGTTTGAGCCCTGCTTTGACCAGAATCCGGTTTTCCTCCTGCAAAGGCACGATATCGGCAATGGTCCCCAAAGCGACTAAATCCACATACTCCTCACAAAGCTTTTCTTGACCGGTCATGGCGCCCACCGCCTGCGCCACTTTAAAAGCAACCCCGACCCCGGCCAGGTTATACCACGGCACCTGGGAATCGGCGGCCAGTTTGGGATTGATAATGGCATACGCAGCCACCGGCAACCGGGCCGGGGGCTGGTGATGGTCGGAGATTACCAGATCAATGCCCTTTTCGGCGGCAAAAAGCACTTCCGCTTCGGAAGAAATCCCGCAATCCACACTGACAATTAAATTGATCCCCGCTTCCTTCGCCTGTTCCAGCGCTTGCACGTTCAAGCCATATCCTTCTTCCTGGCGGTCGGGGATGTAGTATTCGACCTGGCCGCCCAGGCGGCGCAAAAAATCGGTCAATAAAGCGGTGCCGGTAATCCCGTCCACATCATAATCACCGTAGATTAAGATGCGCTCCTTGTTTTGCAGCGCACGAAGAATCCGCGCCGCCCCTTTCTCCATGTCCGGCAGCGCCAACGGATCCTCCAAATCCGTAAGAGAAGCGGCAAAGAATCGCTTAGCCGCTTCTAAAGTGGTAATTCCCCTGTTTACCAGGACCGTCGCAATTTTTTCCGAGATCCCCAAAGCATCTGCCAAAATAGCCGTAAGAGACGGCTCCTTCTTTTTGACCTGCCAGATTCGATGCTGCATCATGTTTTCCTCTCCCCAAAAGAATCCTTTTAAAAAAATCCCTTTATCAAGTAAGCCGATACTGATAAAAGGATTTTTTCATCACTATCCACAATCCGCCCAAACACCTAATTACACTTTCAAGGAATGGGCTTTGCCTGTTTTGTCCGGCCGGAAATCATACCAGAGCGAACTGGCAACAAAGATGGAAGAATAGGTCCCCGCCAATACTCCAACCAGCATGGCGATGGAGAAATATTTGGTTGTTTCGCCACCTAACACAATCAGCGCCACCAGGACAAAAAGCACAGCCACCGAAGTACTTAACGAACGTACGATACTCTGTCTGATACTCTTGTTCGTCAATGCGGCCAGTTCCTCTTTATGCTTGAACTTCAGATTTTCCCGGATTCGGTCGAAAATGACGATGGTATCGTTAATCGAATATCCGATGATGGTCAAAATAGCCGCAACAAAAGTGACATCTATTTCATATTGCATAATGGAGAAGAAGCCGGCAGTAACAATGACATCATGCAATAGCGCGAGTACCGCCGCCAGGCCAAAGCGGAACTCAAAGCGGAAAGAAATATAGAGAATTTGTAGAATCCACGCTACCAATAATGCCAACAGTGCTTTGGTCCGCAGTTCTTTTCCGATCACCGGTCCAACTTTTTCATTGCGCAGAAGTTCCAGTTTGCCTAATTTGCTTTCCAGTCCCTTTAATACTTTTCCTTGTTCTTCCTGGCTCAGTTCGGCCGTCTTAATGATGAAACTATCGTCGGATAGTTGAATTTGACTTTTTTCCAAGCCGAATTCCTCCAGCCCTTCCCGCAGTTGCTCCACGGTAAGGTCGGTTTTCTCAAACTTCAGTTGAAGCAATGATCCGCCCTGAAAATCAATCCCGTAGTTGAATCCCTGTGCAAAAATCGAGCCCACGCACACCAGAAGAACAATTAAAGACAGGGCATACCAAATTTTTCTTTTCCCGATAAAATCCATTTTTCTCTTCCCCCTTATGCCCCGTATAACTTTGGATTTTTGGCTATACCTGATTCAACCATCAGTTTAAGCATAAAGCGCGTAAAAGTAATCGCCGTAAACATACTGCAAATAATACCAACACTCAGCGTAACGGCAAAGCCTTTGATGCTTCCACTGCCAAAGTAGAAGAGGACCGCAGCAGCCAAAAGGGTCGTAACATTGGAATCAAAGATGGTCCAGAACGCACGGGCGAAACCGGCATCCACCCCTGCCCGCAGGCTCTTCCCGTTGCGCAGTTCATCCTTTAAGCGTTCATAGATAATGATGTTGGCATCGACGCACATCCCGACGGACAGCAGGAAACCGGCAATCCCCGGCAAAGTCAAAGTCGCATTAAGGGCAATTAACGCGCCCATGAGCAATAAGGCGTAGAGCACCAGGGACATGTTGGCGATAATCCCCGGCAGCCGGTACATAATCAGCATAAAGAGAAAGACGGCTCCCAGCCCCCAGATGGCAGCATCCAAACTCTTGTTAATGGAATCCGCGCCAAGGGTTGGTCCAATCGTCCGGTTTTCGATGATTTCCACTTCCACCGGCAAAGCCCCGGAGCGCAAGAGTAAAGCAATGTTCCGCGCTTCTTCCAGGGATTCATAGCCGTCGATCGTGGCCTTCCCGGAAGGAATAGCTTCTTTCACGTAAGGATTTTGCAGCAGTTCCTCATCGAGGTAAATGGCGATAAACCGCTGTTCCGGCCGCACCCCGTCTTTTTCCGGGTACTCTTTTACCAGTTGGGTGGTAACGTCCGCAAATTTCTTGGCTCCGGATTCCTTAAATTCCAAAGCCACATACACTTGACCGGTACTCGGGTCTTTCTCTTCCCGGGCATCCTTCAACTCACTACCGTCTAAAACCACCGTGCCGTCAGGCAGCCTAAACTCCAGCTTGGCCACCTTCCCAATCAGCTCAATGGCCTTATCGGGATCTTCCACTCCGGGGATTTCAATTAAAACCCGGTTACTCCCCTCTTTTTGAATAACCGGTTCGGTTACCCCAAGCTCGTCCACACGCATTCGCATGACTTCCATGACCTGTTCGATGTCTCTATCCGTAACAGTGCCCTTGGCCTGCAATCTCACCTGAACGCCGCCTTTCAAATCCAACCCCAGTTTCACGTTTTCCTGAATCGGCTTCGCGGCGAAATATGCTCCTCCGATGACTAGGGCCACAATAATGATTAGAGAAATAAGCTTCTCCCATCTCATGTCCGGCCTCTCCTCCTTGTCTGATTAAAAATAAATTATGGCTTAGAAAAAATTTTACCATACTGAATAATTATATTATCTTGCCAACGGCTTTGTCAACTAAAGCAGTTTTGCCCCGTTGATCACAATCGAAAATGTACTGTCCAGAAAATTGGCGGCCCGGCGGCACATTAACATCCGGGACATAAAGATTTCAAAGTATTCGATCACCGGCACAATTCGCTGGTCGATCTCCAAAACCAAGGTGAAAACCCGGTTTTCACCGTCGATTTCTAAACTGGAGCTTTCCACCGCGTAATTAACCCGGTCATGGATATCAAAAGTAGCAAAATCCTGGTTGCGAACCCGTTCCCGGTGCACATCGGTTTTATCGGCAAGAACCAGCGCCGCCGAAAGGCTGTTCACCATCTGTCCTTCTCCTTCGTCATGGTTGCCGATGGCGGCAATAATCATCCCGATCTCCCCGGGGTCCATCCCCAGCTTGTTTAAAAGATGGAAAGCCAGGATGGCGCCGGTCTGATTATGATCAGAACGGCAAATCACATTCCCAAGATCATGTAAATACCCGGCAATGGCCCCCAGTTCCGCTTCTCTTGCCGGATAACGCAAGCTGGTCAGAATAGCACGGGCTTTTTCCGCCACTAAATTAACATGGCGAAAGCCGTGCTCCGTAAACCCCATCTGATTCAAATACTGGTTGGCCAGCTTAATATAGCATTGTACTTCCGGATCTTGTTTGATCGTTTCCAAGGTAACGGTCATCACCAGTATTCCCCTTTTTTACTTCTCCTTCTGCTTCTCCTTCTTTTCATCAACTTCGACAAAACTGACGGCAGCCCGCTGCATTTTTAAAACCATATTCGGGGCAACCTCCAACTGCATGACATCTTCCTTGAGCGTCGTAATCTTTCCATAGATACCCCCGAGCGTCACAATTTTATCGCCCACCTTGAGGTTGTCCAGCATTTCCTGCCGTTCTTTCCGCATTTTCTGTTGTGGGCGGACCACCGTAAAATACATTAAACCCACCAGAACTACCAGCAAAGTAACATTAATCGCTAAACCTTCCACTTAAAAAACCTCCTCGCGCAAGAAAAATATACATATTATCTCAATCTTACCCCTTTGGCTTTTTGCTTGCAAGACCTAATCTCCGCCGGCCTAACAACCGGAAATCCCTGAAAGCCCTGCCCACAGGGTTCTTTTTATCTTCTTCCTTATCCCTTCACCCAGGAAAAAACTCCTTCCTGCTGAACAGGTTAATCATTTACTTTCCCTTCATAGCGGCGGTAAAACTCCCGGCGGAATTCCAATAAACTGTCGGCGGCAATAGCCTCACGAATCTGTTTCATCAGATTGATTAAGAAATAGAGATTATGGTAAGTGGTCAAGCGCAGACCGAGGATTTCCCCGGCGTTAAACAGATGCCGGATATAGGCCCGGGTATAATTGCGACAGCTGGTGCAATTACAATTGGGATCTAGGGGGGTAAAATCTTCTTTGTACGCGGCGTTCCGGATCGTCAGGCGCCCTTCGCTGGTGAAAACGGTGCCGTTGCGGGCAATTCGCGTCGGCATCACGCAGTCAAACATATCCACCCCTCTGATGACCCCTTCAATTAAATAATCCGGCGTACCCACGCCCATCAGATAACGGGGTTTATCCTTCGGCAAAAGAGGCACCGTCGCCTCCAGAATTTGATAAGAAAGGTCCTTAGGCTCGCCTACGCTTAAGCCCCCGATTCCATAACCGGGAAAGCCCAGCGAAACCAAATCCTTGGCGCTGATCGCCCTTAAATCATTATACATGCCTCCCTGCACAATCCCAAACAACGCCTGGTCCGCCCTATGATGAGCTTGGAGGCAGCGTTCCGCCCAGCGGGTGGTCCTTTCCATGGCAAGCTTGGTATATTCGTAATCCATCGGGTAAGAAACGCACTCGTCAAAGGCCATGGCGATATCGGCCCCCAGGGCCATTTCAATCTCCATGACCTTTTCCGGTGTGAACAGGTGTTTCGAGCCATCGATATGGGACCTGAACTCCACCCCTTCTTCCCTGATTTTCCGTAAATCCCCCAGGCTAAACACCTGGAAGCCCCCGCTATCCGTAAGAATAGCCCCCGACCAATTCATAAATTGATGCAGGCCGCCGGCCTTTGCCACCAGCTCATGGCCGGGCCGGAGATAGAGGTGGTAAGTATTGCTTAGAATAATGCCGGCGCCAATCTCCTCCAATTCCTGGGGAGACATGGCCTTTACCGTAGCCTGGGTGCCCACGGGCATGAACACCGGGGTGTCAATCACCCCATGGGGAGTATGTAACTTGCCCAAGCGGGCATTTGATTCTTTGCTTTCCTTGATTAATTCATAGGTAACCGCAGCCAAAAAGCATCCTCCTTGCAAGTAGCATTTTCTCACCGCACCACTGCGTTGTCATTTTCCCGGCGCTTGTTCTATCTTCTCTCGCGCTTTTAACCAAGTAGAAGTTAAAACATACAGGTCATATAATCAGCATGGCATCCCCAAAACTAAAGAAGCGATATCGCTCTTGCACCGCTTCCGCATAGGCCTTCATAATGTTTTCGCGGCCGGCCAACGCGCTGACCAGCATAATTAAAGTGGATTTGGGCAAATGGAAATTGGTAATCAAGCCGCTGATAACTTTAAACTGATAGCAGGGGTAAATATAGATACCGGCCCAGCCGCTTCCCGCCTGCACTTTCCCGTCGGCAAAGGCGCTTTCCAATGCTCGGGTGGAAGTGGTCCCTACCGCAATCACCCTGCGCCCCTCGGCTAAAGCCTGGTTAATCTTTTGGGCGGCCTGCTCCGGGATTTCGTAATATTCCTCGTGCATCTGATGCCGCTCAATCTCTTCTTCCTTGACCGGCCGGAAAGTCCCTAAGCCCACATGCAGGAGGACTTCCACCCACTCCACCCCTTTTTGGCAGACCTTTTCAATCAATTCCGGCGTAAAATGCAGCCCGGCCGTTGGAGCTGCGGCAGAGCCCGGTTCTTTGGCGTACACCGTCTGGTATCTCTCCGGGTCGGCCAGTTGCTTTTTTATATACGGGGGCAGAGGCACTTCCCCCAAACCGCTGAGGATTTCCTGGAAAATGCCCTCATAAGCAAATTCCATAATTCTTCCCCCGGCCGGCGTAACCTCAACAGCGGTGGCCGCAAGGATGCCTCCGCCAAAGACAACACGGGTACCGGGCCTTACTCTTTTGCCTGGCCGGACTAAGGTTTCCCAACGCTTTTGATCCAGTTGCCTCAACAAAAAGACCTCCACCAGCGCCCCAGTGCCTTCTTTCCGGCCGAAAAGCCGGGCCGGGATTACCCGGGTATTATTGCAGACCAAAACATCACCCTTTTGCAGATATGCCAGGATGTCTGCAAAACGGCGATGTTCGATTGCGCCGGTAGAATGATGTAAAACCAGCAAACGGGACCGGTCCCGCTGGGGGATGGGTTCCTGGGCAATTAATTCCTCCGGTAAGTCATAGTCAAATTCCGAAATATGCATAAAGGTTCTCCTTCACAACGTTGGAAACAGGATTGGATTAAGAACGGTACTGGCCGATCGAAAGCCTGCCGTCAAAACGGCCCTGGTTGTAGTAATGCTCAATGATACTTTTGTAGTTTTTCCCGTTTTGAGCCATCCCCCGGGCTCCCCACTGGCTCATGCCCAAACCATGCCCATTGCCTTTCCCTTTAAAAGTAATGATGCTGAAGTCTTTGGGCATAGTTTTGAGCCCATCGGCTCCCAAAACGTAATAGTTTGCGTTATTGCCGTTTAACTTGGCCTTATACCCGTCGCCGCTGATCCCGTAAAAATCAACGGTATTATTGATTTCATCCGCTAAACCGAAAGCATTCCAGACTTTGACGGTAGAATCGCAGACAATTTCAAACAAAGTGCTCTTTAAGCCTAAAATCGTCCGGATGTTGTCCTTGAAAAAGCTTTTCGTTCCTTTGGAGCCCACCACATCCAACTGGGTCACCCGGCCCGATAAAGTCGGTTTTGTTGAGCATTCTCCGCTGGCAGGATCGATCGCCAGCCGCTTCACCAAAAGGCTGCGGACTTTGCCGACCTCGGCGCAACTATTGGCCAGTTGGGTATTTAACTCATCCCGGGTCAGCGTCTTTTCCCAGGAATAGGTCTCCCCGCCCCAGGTCGAAAACTGCCCGGCCATGGCATCTTCCGGGCTGGCTACCGGCTGGAGGTAAGGAAGGCATTCCGACCAGACATTCTCACAGGCTTCGGTATACCCTCCGGAATTACTGTGGAAAAAAGCTTTAATGAGCCGGCCGTCGTAATAGATGACCTGGCCCCGGGTGTCGTCCACCGCCCGTTTGACCAGGGAATTGCTCAGCAACTCCGTGTCATAGCCACCGTAAACCTGCCAGCGGGTGTTAATACCCAAATCATAATTCAACTGCGGATTTTCCTTACAAAACAGCGCATAGGTTCTCGATACAACCGCCTGGGCTTTATAGGCTTCCAGGGAAGCGCCCTGTCCCATTTCCGCACCAACCACGCCGTACAGGTATTGCTCAATGTCAATCAGGTTGATGGCCTGGATTTTGCCCTGCAAATTGATAATCATTAAATCGCCCCGATAACGCTTGTTCTTAAAGGAAAAAACGTTCAGCCCGGAACTGTTTTTCTGCCGTAACAACAGCGTGGAACTGCCCATACTGCTTACAACCTGTCCGTTAATATTATCGGAAACTATGAGGTTATTTATGCCGACAGGGGTTACCACCCATTGGTGGTTGGCCGAATCGGCGCTGATCACCTGCTGGGTGAGGTAGTCTATCAATTCATAACTTCCTTCAGCCACCACAAATTCCGCTGAGGGCAAATCAAGCCCCAGCGCCACCCGCAGCGTGGTCGGGAATTGCAGCGAAGCCCCTTGCAACGCCAACGGTTGAACCAGCAGCGCAACACAAAGCAACGCCATTCCGGTAAGCAACAGGAAGGACTGCCGAGCCCTTTTCCTTCGATCCTTCATGGTCATCCTCCATTCCCCCGGTTTTTTCTCCTTACATACCATTTCTTTGTTCGACAAAAAGGTTGCGCATTCCTTCCCTCCGGCGAAATATTTCTCCCCAGGCAAAAAGAACCGCAAGTACAGGCATTAAGCCCCTCGCGGTTCTGTTATCAGTCCGGCCTCATCAATACCCAAAAGTCCATCCGGTTCATGATATTTATTTCTATTTATTTCGAAGCAGTTAGAAACGTAAATCCCTTTCGCCCTGGCGGATGCGCCGCAGGTATTCCAACGCCTTCGCCCGCTGTTTTTCATTGGGGACGGTTTTAATCTCCTCATCAATCATTTTGCGGCCCATTTCTGTTAATTCTTCATCAGCATAGTCATTCAGGTATTCCTCAAAGGTTAACAGGGCATTGGGTAAACAGCAGTTGGCGATTTCCCCCGTTTTAGCCAAAGCCATAAACCGGTCGCCCGTTCTCCCTTCCCGGTAACAGGCGGTACAGTAACTAGGCACATAGCCATCCTTAACCAGCCCTTTAATCACATCCAGGGGCTTGCGGTGATCCGCCAGGTCAAACTGCGGTTTTTCCTCGCAACCTTCCGCCTCGGCTTTCGCTCTCTGGGCGTATCCACCGACCCCCACACAGGAACCGGCGCTCATCTGCGAAATCCCCACTTCCAAAAGTTCTTTCCGGAACTCCGCCGTTTCCCTGGTGGAAAGAATCATGCCGGTATAAGGAACCGCCAAACGGATGACGGCCACCAGCTTTTTAAAATCCCTGTCGTTCACCAGATAAGGGAATTGGTCGTAGTCCACCCCGTAAGCCGGCAACAACCTGGGCACGGAAATGGTATGAGGGCCAACGCCGTACACCGCTTCCAAGTGCTCGGCATGCATTAATAAACCCACGGTTTCGTACCGGTAATCGTACAGACCAAATAAGGCTCCGATCCCTACATCGTCGATACCGCCCTGCATCGCCCGGTCCATGGCTTCCGTATGCCACTCGTAATTCTGCTTGGGCCCGCGGTGCATATCAAGATAAGTCGGTTTGTGGTACGTTTCCTGGAACAGGATGTAGGTACCGATTCCCGCCTCTTTCAACTTGCGGTAATTTTCCACGCTGGTGGCGGCAATATCCACATTCACACGGCGAATCGCCCCGTTGGCAAATTTTTCGTTGTAGATGGTTTTGATACATTCCAGGATATATTCAATTGGGCAGCGCTCGTCGTCTTCCCCGGCTTCCAGGAGCAGCCTTTTATGCCCCAGGGTCTCCAAGGCCCGCACTTCTTCCCTTACTTCTTCCTGGGAAAGCTGGTACCGGCCGATTTTGTTCGAACATTTATAGCCACAGTATTTACAGTTGTTGACACAATAGCTGGATAAATATAGCGGGGCAAAAAGCACGATCCGCTTCCCGTAGATTTTTTCTTTCACCTTTTTGGCGATTTTAAACATTTGAGCGATAATTTCGTCATCATCTATCTCCAATAAAACAGCCGCTTCCCGGTGCGACAATCCTTTATACTCCCTGGCCTTGGCGAGAAGGCCGGCTACATAATCCTTGTCCTGCGCTAATTTGACGGCTTCGTTTAAGGATGACCTGATCTCTTCATCCGCGATAAATTCATTGGCATCCCGTGATGCTACGTTATATTGATACATAGCAACACCCCCCCTTTCTTTGTTTTCAACCAATTCACTGCTTTTTTTATTGGGCTTTTTCCGAATCCTTTTTCCTATTGAATTTCTATTGCGCTTGCGCTACCTTGCGGTAATCCCCCCGATCGACCACCATTTCGTAGCCGATTTGCTGCAGGCGTTTTTGGAGACAGTCGCTGCACTCCGCCGCTTCTTCACCGGTGCAAATCTTGTTGTCATAGAGCAAATACTTACTTCTTACCTGCACCGGAGAAAGATTGGGCATCACCACATTGGCACCTGCCAAAATCCCCAGTTCCCGTCCTTTAGGATGAATGGTCCCTAAAGCCGTAGTAGCTGGAATTAAGACGTCAGGGAACATTAACCGCAGGATCCCGATTAAGCTTAAGGTCAAATCCAGGCTGCCGACCGGAAAACCCGCAAAGATGGTGTCTTGGTGCGGGATAAAGGGACCGATGCCAATCATTTGCGGCTGGAGCTCGTGCATGAACAACAGGTCCTCCGCCAGGTGTTCGGTTGTCTGGTAGGGCGAACCGACCATGATGCCGGTGCCCACCTGATAGCCGATGCTTTTCAAATCGGCCAGGCACCGCTTCCGGTTGGCCAGGCTTTGCCCGGCCGGATGCAGCAGCCTGAAATGCTCCGGATTGGCGGTTTCGTGACGTAAGAGGAAACGGTTGCCCCCGGTCTGGAAAAAACGCCGGTACTCCTCGTAGCTTTTTTCCCCGATCGAAAGGGTGATGGCACAATCGGGATAATCCTTTCTGATGGCCGCGATGATTTCCAGCATCCTTGCTTCCGTGTACCAGGGGTCTTCGCCGCCCTGAAGGACAAAAGTGCGAAAACCCAAGGCATAGCCCTGGCGGCAGCAGGCGAGAATCTCCTCCTTCGTTAAACGGTAGCGTTCCACATTCCGGTTGCTTTTCCTGATGCCGCAGTAATAACAATCGTTTTGGCAGTAGTTGGTGAACTCGATGAGCCCCCGCTTATAAATTTTCTTGCCAAAGTACCGGTCAGCGACGGTTCTTGCTTTAGCCGTCAAATAACAGCGGTCTTTTGCGGTTATATTATCCAGCAAGGCCACATAATCCCCTTTGCTTAATACCCTTCTGCGTTCCAGTTCGTCGATTAACTGTTTCATGCTTAGTTCACCCTTCCTATTTCTCGCCGGAGGACAGTTTCGAATAAACGGTTTTGGCACTGACGTTGGGCAGCATGCCAATTTTGCCGGACAGGGCGCTAATTACCTCATTGGGGGCATCCATCACAATGCTGATAATCGAAATCTTTCGTTTATGATAGGGAATCCCCATCCGCCCGATAATGTACGGACTATATTCATGCAAAATACTGTTCAGCTTCTCCACTGACTCCGGCTTTTCCACGATGATCCCCACTACGGCAATCCGCGTTTCCATGTTTTCCATTTTCCAACCACCTCCCCTTTGGGCCGGGCCACTTACTCCTTGTGGCAAAAGTCGCCGTTGGGCTACCTGCCCTTTGTTTCTCACTTTCGTTCCAACGCTCATCATCCTTCGTCTACCTGCGCTTGAAGACAAAAAATCCTTGTACCAGAAGGCACAAGGATTTTTTCCCATTCAAAACAATCCTTTATTCCCCTTGCCTTCCCACTCGGGACGAACCCTCGTGCCTCAGCGCAATGCTTTTTTGTATCAAGTTACGGGTTGATGATGCCGCACCGAAAGGAAGAACCTCACGGTTTGGTCATCGCTTTTACGACTGTTTTAATTATAACTCTAATTTAAAACGATTACAAGTCCGACCCAAACAAATTTTTGGGCAAAAGGACCTCCGCCCTGCTAACTTGAAAAAGGCCTACCTGGCGGGCGGTTTTTGCTTGGCGCAAGCAGCATACCTTTCCCTTTCGCTAAAGATACAGCCGCAATACTGCTGACGGTACATCTGTTCTTCCTTGGACTTTGCCACCCCTTCTTTAAAACCGACCCGGAAATCCTCGTAATAAAAAGGGACCCCCACCTGGGCGCCGATGGCCGTGCCCAGTTCCTTGATCAAATCGTGCCTTTGGAAAGGGCTGACCAAAAGCGTGGTTGTAAAAGCGTCAAATTTGCCCTTTTTGGCAATCTGGGCGGCCTTTTGCAAGCGCATACTGTAACAAAGGCGACAACGCTCCCCTTCCCGGAAGGCCACATTTCGAAAATAGTCTTCCATTTGGTCGGTTTCGTCCCAAATGACCGGCAGGCCCATCTTTTCGGCGTAAGCCTGAAAGGTCTCCCGCCGCCGCCAATACTCCGTAAAAGGATGGATATTGGGGTTATAAAAGTACCCGCGCAGTTCATGCCCCTGCTTCTCTAAAGCATCAAGCGGATAGATGCTGCAAGGGCCACAACAAACGTGTAATAAGATCTTCATTTTTCTTCCTCCCCTCATGGGCTCTAAGGTTACCACAAGGAGAGATTGCCCTCCTCTTCCCCTTGGCGTGGATCAGGAAGACCCAGGTGTTGATAAGCCATCCGGGTAGCCACTCTCCCCCGGGGCGTCCGCTGCAAAAAGCCAATTTGCAGCAAATAAGGCTCGTAAACATCCTCGATGGTGCTTGTCTCCTCACTAATGCAAGCAGCCAAGGTTTCCAGCCCCACCGGGCCCCCTTGAAATTTCTCGATCAACGTAAAGAGCAGCTTGCGGTCAATGGCATCCAAGCCTAAACGATCTACCTCCAGCATCCTCAAAGCTTGGTCGGCTATTTCCCGGGTAATCACCGTATCGCCCTGCACTTGCGCAAAATCCCGTACCCGCTTTAACAAGCGATTGGCAATCCGCGGTGTCCCCCGGGCGCGCTTGCCAATTTCCTCCGCCCCCGCCGGGTCGATTTGCACATTCAAAATCCGGGCCGCCCTTTGGATAATCGTGACCAAATCTTTTGTTTCGTAATAATCCAAACGGCTGACCACGCCGAACCGATCCCTTAAGGGCGCCGTCAGATTCCCCGCCCTGGTGGTCGCGCCCACCAGCGTAAAGGGCGGCAGATCGAGGCGGATCGACCGGGCGCTCGGCCCTTTACCAATCACGATATCCAGGCAAAAGTCTTCCATCGCCGGATAAAGCACTTCTTCCACCATCCGGTTTAAACGATGAATCTCGTCAATAAACAGGATATCATGGGGCTGCAAATTGGTTAAAATCGCCGCCAAATCCCCCGGCCTTTCAATGGCCGGACCGGAAGTAGCCCTAATTTGCGCCTGCATCTCCGCCGCAATAATGTTGGCCAGGGTGGTCTTCCCCAAGCCGGGCGGCCCATAAAGCAACACGTGATCCAGCGCTTCTTTGCGCTGTCTGGCCGCCTGAATAAAAATCTTTAAATTATTTTTGACTTTCTCCTGTCCGATGTACTCGGACAAGGAAGTCGGCCTTAAACTCAACTCTTCGTGTTCCTCTGCCATGACATCGGGTGAGACAATCCTTCCCATGATTTGTTCATCTATTTTTCTTTCATCGGCCATGTTTTCCCCTCCATCTACCTTCCCTGACCTGACCTGCCTTCACGCCCTTGACACACCTCATACCCTTACGGAAACGCCTTTACACCCGCGCCAGTTTTTTGAAAGCGATCCGCAGCAAATCCTCCACGGTCGCTTCTTCGCCGGCCCGCACCACCGGCACGGCCTTCTGGGCTTCGGCGACACTGTAGCCTAAGGCCAGCAAGGCGGTTACCGCCTCACTCCGCACATCGGTAGGCACTGGCGCGGCACCCGCTTCCGGCGCCATTTCTTCCGCCAACATCTCCTTACCGATTTTATCCTTTAACTCCAAGAGGATCCGGCCCGCCGTTTTCTTCCCCACTCCGGGGACACCAAGGAAAGGCTGGATGTCGCCAAAGACGATGGCCTGGCTCAGGGCCTGGACGGAAAGATGGGAAAGAATCGCCAAGGCAAGTTTGGGACCAATCCCGGAAACCTGCATTAAAGCCAGGAACATCTCCCTTTCCTCGACGGTGTAAAAGCCGTAAAGGCTTAAATCGTCCTCCCGCACGTGCAAATAGGTAAAAATGGTCACTTCTTCCCCTACGGCCGGCAGCTTCGCCAGTGTTAAGGAGGGACAGTTCAAACGGTAAGCAATCCCGCCTGTCTGCACAATCAGGTAGTTGGCCCCTTTTAAAGAGAGCTCCCCTTGGATAAATTCAATCACATCCCCACACTCCTCAACGAACCTTTACATTTCTTTAATCCTGGTGTAATACCCGGAGGAAGCGAAATGGCCATGACAAATCGCAATGGCCAAAGCATCGGCCGCATCATCCGGCCGGGGGATTTCCTGCAGGTTTAAGATGGCCTTGACCATAAACTGCACTTGCTGTTTCTCGGCCCGACCGTAGCCCACCACGGCCTGTTTGACTTGCAACGGCGTATACTCAAAAATGGACAAGTGCCTTCGCTGCGCGGCCAATAAAGCCACTCCCCGGGCCTGGCCGACCTGGATGACGGTTTTCGCGTTTTTATTAAAAAACAGTTCTTCAATCGCCATCGCGTCCGGTCGATGCGTATCAATCAGGCTGTTGATCCCTTCATAGATTTTGTTCAGCCTGCTCGCTGGCGCTTCGGTTTTCGAACTGTTGAGCACCCCATAACTGACCACGTGGTAATGATTGCCTTCATAGACCACGATCCCATAGCCGGTAATCGCCGTGCCAGGGTCGATTCCTAAAATAATCACTGCGCTCACCCCGTCACTTATTTCTCCATCCCCTGACCATTATCCTCCTCGTTCCCCCGGTGCTCCGCAAAAAAGCTGTCTCATCGCCCTTTCCCCTTGATGAGACAGCGCCTCCTTACTATCGCCAAAGCTCACTTTATGCAGAGCATTCCTTTAGAGAAACCAGCTTTAGCGTATGTATTCACCTAAACTGTCCAAAGTGGCGATGACTTCTTCCCAGGAAAGAAACTCCCAGGCGCCGTTGACAATCTCCTGCTGGAGGTCCGGTGGTAATTGGTGCAGGTGAATTTCCGTGACCTTGACCGCCCCACCGCTCCGCCCTACTTTCGCCGGCCCGGGATACACCGCGACCCATTTCCCGGAGTCATCACTTTGCAAGTGCCAATATTTCCGGTGCTCCGGACACAAACCTTCCCGGCAAAGCTCCAAAACCACTTTGTCCTTTTGCCAATAGACCTTCCAGCCGGCTTCCGCCTTATATTTTTTCCGCAGTTGCCGAATCGTTAATTGGTTAAAGCCGTCCCGGACCATCCCCGTAGGAACACGCTCCCTCCCACAGGCCAGGTTATGGGCCAAGCAGAGCGCATAGTTTTCCCTAAGGAGCAGTTTGGTTTCCGGGGTAATTACCTGTTCAGCGCCGGATTCCGTCAAAGCGCTCCGCTCTTTTTCCGCCTGCCCGCCGGTTCCGGCGAAATATTGCCAATAGGTACAGGTACCGATGGCGCAGCCAATCGCAAGAAGGACCAGCAGCAGCGACAAATGCTTATACCTGGAAAGAAACACTAATTCCAACCTCTTTTGCTTCATCCTTTTAGTTGGATAGTGTTCCCACCCGACCGGAGCCTTAATCAAGAATCAAGCTTCTTTCTAATCAAGCATCTTACTAATCAGGTCCTTACTCCAACTGCTCCATGATTTCGTCGGGAATGTCGAAATTACTATAGGTGTTCTGTACGTCATCATGGTTCTCCAGGTAATCCATCAAACGCATTAATTGTTTGGCTTGCTCAAGGTCGGTAACCTCAACGGTAGTGTCAGGAATCATGGAGATTTCCGCGCTACTGAATTCCAAGCCATCCGTTTCCAATCCTTCCTTGACACTCTGGAAATCCGCGGGCTCGGTATAGATTTCGATCACCTCGGGATCGTCCGTCTTCACGTCATCGGCTCCATTATCCAAAGCCAGCAGGATAATGTCGTCCTCGCTCTGACTGAGCTTCTCTCTTTCTAAAACCAGCACCCCTCTTTCCTTAAACATCCAACTGACACAACCGGTTTCACCCAGGTTGCCCCCATATTTGGAAAAGAGGTGCCGGATATCGCCGGCGGTCCGGTTCCGGTTATCGGTTAAAACACTGAGCATGATCGCCACGCCGCCGGGACCATATCCTTCGTAGAACAGTTCTTCGTAATTGTTGGCATCCTGGTCCCCGGCCGCCTTTTGAATCGCTCTTTGAATATTATCATTGGGCATATTGGCGGCTTTCGCTTTTTGAATCGCGATCTTTAAGCGAAAATTGGCTTCCGGATTAGAGCCTCCGCCCATCTTTACGGCGACCATCAACTCGCGCCCCAGCTTCGTAAAAAGCTGCCCTTTCAGAGCATCTTGCTTCCCTTTCTTGTGCTTTATATTAGCCCATTTCGAGTGACCGGCCACAAAACATTCCTCCTATCTTCATTATTGCTCCTCTGTTCTTGAATTTTTTCTTGAAAAAGACACAGGAAGTCCTGTGTCTTTAGTTTCTCTTCTGATTCTATCATATTTTCGATGCCCTGACAATCGAACATCCCTTACTCCGCCAGGGTTTCCGTAACAGGAAAACCACGCCGGAATAATTTCCTTAACCCTTTACTCCAAAAGATACACTTGCACCTGGCGCCGGCCCCACTTTAAAGCCTCGGCTTTTGTTTCAAAGAAAAGATCGATTTTGTTTCCTTTGATACTGCTACCCACATCCTTCGCCGTGGCGTAACCATATCCATCAACATATAACCGGCTGTGCAAGGGGATTACCTTCGGATCAACGGCGACCGTCCCCACGCTGGGCCAGGTTCCGGTAGCCGTCCGGTTGCCGGTATGAGTATACGCGGTTGCGGTCATTGTTAAAGCCTTCTTAAAATTAAGCGTGCTCCCATCCCTGGATACGGTTTGCAGGGTGCCATAGGCCACAATTTGTTTCACCGGTTCCTTGACAATGACGTTTTTAACCAGATTACGCACTTTCTCCTGACCATCTTCCAAGACTACTTCGTAGATCTTTTTTACTTTCCCGGGCTGTCCTTTTTGAATTACCCTTGTTTCCCCTTGGAAAAGATCGGCTGATTCCCTTCTTTCCTGTTCATAAGGGATACTTTTTTCCTCTTCCACTGTTTGCCTGGTAACCCGGACGATTCTGATTTCATCCTCAACAACTTCATCTAAGGCAGGAAACACCTTGTCCTCGGGACCCAACACAATTTGTTTTTCCGTTAAGATATCCTTGGTGAGCGTCTTTGCTGTAAACAGCTGGTAGGTTTGACCGTCCACTGTTAAATCATATACTTTTTTCACTTCCAGGTTCGCGCAGTTTTCCACCGCGGTTTTCGGCACTAAAAAGACCGTCGCCAAAAGAAAAACAGTACTAAAAATCAATAGTACCTTCCCAATGGACTTTAGTATTTTCACCAGTAGCACCTCCAATAACGTAAGTTATTCGCTATTATTTCTTTTTTTCCTCTTTTTTTGTTTTGAGCTTAAAAGATACCAACAAAAAAGCCGCAAAAACCTGACGTTACCGGCGTTAGGTAGTTGGACCTGTTGACCACGAATGAAAGGATATTTATGGCAACACCGCTCTTTGTAGTATTAACAATCGTGCATTGTTTTAAACATTTTCTTTTTTTCCAGCAATGGCTTTTTTAATAAGATATGCTCTATTCGCGCAATTAATCCCAAAAAAATACGTAAACATGATGAAAGGCTGTACCTAAACATCTTGTGGTTTAGGTACAGCCTGTTTTGTTTTGATTTATGATTTAAGGGATAAACCGCTTCCTCATCTGTAGATCCTGAATTCATCGGCGTAGTGGTAATAGCCCAGGGCTTCTGGGTTTTTCTGCCGGAGGTTCACCAGCATAACGGTGTGTTCCCCATAGGGCAAGTTTCCGGTATCGTACAATAATTGGTACGCGGCCGGTTTAGGACTATAGCAATCGACCGTCTTTAATAGTTTATTATCTACAAACACGGCTACCATACCACACCATCGGTCTTTCAACCCATAGGCCCTTAGCCGCTTTCCAACAAACGGAATGATATAGGTGTCCAATAGGGTTTTGGAATAATGGAAATCACCCCGGTAAGTCAGCGGATTATTATAGGGCATCCAGGAGCCCGCATAAATGATACAGGGATGGCTATCATTCACGACCATGGTTGTAGCATCCTGACCGCTGGGGGTTCCCTGCTGGCGTTGTCCCCCCGACTGCAGCCTGGCCGCATGGGATGCCTTTTGATAGACCCGGACATAATCGACCAGCATGGCATCAGGCAATTCACTGTCTAAACAGGGTTTGCCCCAGGAAGCTACCGCCATACTCAAGATGATAATTTCATCGCCGTAAGGCACTCCCTCTCCTGTGTGCTCCTGGGTTTTTACCCCGTCCACATATATTTCCAGTTTCCCGGGTTCCCAATTTAAAGCGTAAACGTGCCAGTCATTGGCGTCCGAAATGGGGCTGTAGGTTGACCCGATCCCGCCTCCTTGCAGATTGGAGCCGTATCCTCCATACCAGATGGAAGAAGTAACCTGATTCCCCATCCAGTAAGTCTCATACTCCATGATATCAACCTCGGCGCCGGCGCCGCCGTTTTCGTCAATCATCCCTACGCCTTCAGCCGGCATCAGCCAGAATCCCGGGTATAAAGCCCGCGCTTTGGGGAGTTTGATCCTGGCCTCAAACCAGCCGTAGGTTTGTTGGAATTTATTCTTGGTGTTAATTTCCCCGGTCCGATAATTTACCGTTCTGGTCCCACCGCCACACTGCGCAGCCGTGATCGGATTTCTCGATGCGGTGATGCGTAAACATCCACCCGATACCCGAACATTTTCCGGACAATATGCAAAATCATTACTGGTCGTGACAATGCCCGGCTCTCTGTTGCCAAAATTGATATCCCAGTCGTTCCACTTGTTATAATCAAGGGAGTTCCCGTCAAACTCATCGTGGAAAGTAAGCACATATCCCGGCTTAGCAAAATCAGCGGCCTGAACGCCGTTTTCCTCCACCACAACAACGTACGCCCCGACCAGCGCCACCATAAATATCACCAGTAATAACCCCGTTACCATTGGTTTAAAGAGCTTACGCCTTGTTCCGGATTTCCACATTCAGACGACCCCCTTAATTCATTAGCTTTTTAAAAAGTCAGGGATCAAAATGCCGCTCTTTCAATGGCAAAAAAAGTAAATTAATGCTTACGGTATTTCCTTGCTTGTATAATACAATTATATGGAATATTTTATTATTTGTCAATATTCGCGCAATATCGGTCATTAACCCTGCCGTCACCTCCATGGGCACTGCTCATCCATCTTCGCGCAAGGGTTTAACTCCCCACCAAGACAACAAAGATAGAGCACAGTTGGAGGGCTGTAGTCTTTAACACTGTGCTCTATCTTTGCCGTTTGGGGTTCATAGACTTTCTATTTCTCATGAAAGATGACTAAGTTAAAATTTCAAACTTGTCGGCATTGATATAGTATTCCTGGCCGGCCCTGTTTTTCTGATGTAAGACAACGACCTTGACCGTATGGTTCCCGTACGGCAAGACTCCCGTATCATACAACAACTGGTTAGGGGCTGCCTCCTTGCTATAAGTATCAACGGTTAACCAATATTTGTTATCGATATAGATGGCGGCTTTACCACACCAATCATCCTTTTGACCATAAGCCTTTAACCGTCTGCCGGTGAAGCTTACGGTATAATAATCACCTTTCACATTAGAAGAACGATAGTCTCCCTGGTAGTGTTTACTGCCAACGCCTTTCCCCCACGAACCGACGTATTTAATCTTGACATTATCATCATTATATATGATTACCGATGGGGCCCTCTTTTTAAGTTTAGACTCGACAGGAGGCTCTTGTTGAGGTTCAGGTTCAGGTTGGGGTTCGGTTTGCGGTTGCGGTTCAGACTGGGATATGGAACCGGGTACCTTTTTATATACTTTGACGTAATCAACCAGCATGGCACTTGGCAGCTCGCTGTCGACCAATGGTTGTCCCCATGTCCCTGCCGCCATGCTTAAGATCAGAAATTCATCACCGAAAGGAATGCCCTCTCCCGTGTAAGTCTGGGTTTTAACCCCGTCCACGTAAAATTCCAAAAGGCCGGGTTCCCAATTTAAAGCGTAAGTATGCCAGCCATCCGCGTTGTAAATGGGACTAAAAATTGTCCCGATGCCGCCGCCCTGGAGATTGGCGCCATATCCACCCCACCATAAGGAATGAGCAACGGAACCGCCCATCCAATGGGTATGATGTTCCACAATATTCACTTCGGCGCCGGACCCCGTGCGGGGACCTTCCTGGTCAATCATGCTGGTTCCCGGAGCCGGCATCAGCCAAAAGGCCGGGATCAGAGAACGGGCTTTCGGAAACTTAATTCTAGCTTCAAACCAACCATAAGTCTGGTGGAATTTATTTTTCGTATTGACTTCGCCCACCCGGTAATTTACCCTTTTGCCACCTCCGCCGCACACCGGCGCGGTGATCGGTTGTTTACTGCAGCTGATGCTTAAATATCCTCCGGATACCTTGACGTTTTCGGGACAATAAGCGAAATCATCTTTACTGCTAACAATACCCGCACCGCCGGAGAAATTCAAATCCCAGTTGTTCCACTTGGTTAAATCCAGCGCATTACCATCGAAGTCATCGTAAAAGGTAAGTTCATAGCCTGGCTTTTCCCATTCCGGATATTTGCTATAAATACTCGCGTTGTTTTCATTAATGCTCGGAGAACTGTTGGCATTATCATTGCCGTTGTTATTGTTGCCTTCTGAAGGGTCAGCTATGTTAGCGCTGTTTTTAGAATTGGATTTAGAACCGCTATTACGCGAAGTTTTGCGCTGGTTTTTCGGTTTCGGTTGGGAATCAGGCTGCTGCTGCTCAGGTTGCGGTTCGGGTTCTGGCTCCGGATCAGGTTCGGGCTGGGGTTCCTCGGGTTCCGGTTCGGGTTCCGGGTCATCTTCCGGCTCAGGATCTGGTTCGGGATCCGGTTCCGGATCAGGCTCAGGTTCCGGATCTGGTTCTGGCTCCTCCACCTTTTGATACACCCGGACGTAATCCACCAGCATGGAATCAGGCAATTCGCTGTCTAAACAGGGTTTGCCCCAGGAAGCTACCGCCATGCTCAAGATGATAAACTCATCACCAAAAGGAATGCCCGGTCCCGTATATTCTTGTGTTTTCGCCCCGTCCACGTAGATTTCCAAAAGGCCGGGTTCCCAGTTTAAAGCGTAGACGTGCCAGTCGCCGGCATCGGAAATGGGGCTGTAGGTCGTGCCCAGGCCACCACTTTGGAGATACTCACCATATCCCCCCCACCACAGGGCGGAGGTAATATAATTGCCCATCCAATAAGTTTCATACTCCATGATATCTACTTCGGCACCGGCACCACCTGTGCCGGGACCATACAGATCGATCATTTGGACTCCCGGAGCCGGCATCAGCCAAAAGGCCGGGTATAAGGCCCGCGCTTCCGGGAATTTGATTCTGGCCTCAAACCAGCCGTAGGTTTGCTGGAATTTATTTTTAGTGTTAATTTCCCCGGTACGGTAGTTTACGTCATGGGTTCCCCCACCGCAAAGGGGAGCCGTCATCGGATTTTTCTCCGCCTTGATGCGCAGACATCCTCCCCCTACGCTAACATTTTCGGGACAGATCGCAAAATCATTACTAGTGGAGACCACCCCGGGGCCGCCGGAGAAGTTCAAATCCCAATCATTCCACTTGGTATAATCCAGTGAACTGCCGCTAAACTCGTCCTGGAAGATAAGTTCGTAGCCCGGTTTTTCCCAATCTCCGGGTTGGGGTTCAGGCAAGGGCTCAGGTTCAGGGTCCGGTTCTGGCTCCGGATCCGGTTCCGGATCAGGCTCAGGTTCCGGATCTGGTTCAGGTCCCTCCACCTTTTGGTATATCCGAACGTAATCGACAAGGCAGTAGGCCGGTAGTTCTTCGGGGATGATATCCTGTCCCCAAGTGCCGCCAAACATATTCACAATTAAGTATTCATCGCCGAAAGGAATGCCCTCTCCCGTATGAGTTTGGGTTTTTACCCCGTCCACGTAAATTTCCAAAAGACCGGGTTCCCAATTTAAGGCATAAGTATGCCAGCCCGCAACATCATCAATATAACTATATGTACTCCCTATGCAACCACCCTTTAAACTGCTGCCATAATCGCCATACCACAAGGCATGGGAAACATAATTGCCCATCCAGCCGGTATGGTGTTCCATAATATCGACTTCGGCGCCATCACCGGTGCCGGGCCCATCCTGATCAATCATCCGGTGACCCGGAGCAGGCATGAGCCAGATTCCCGGCAACAACGAATGAGCGGTAGGGAACTTCATCCTTACCTCAAACCAGCCATAGGTTTGCTGGAACTTACCCTTGGTGTTGATTTCAGCGCAACGAAATTGGACCGTTTTGGTACCCCCGCCACAAACCGGCGCCGTAATCGGGTCATTGGTTACTGCTAAAACCAGATGACCGTTTTCTACACTTACATTGTCAGGACAAATCGCGACCGGACTGTCGGAGCCAACAATGCCGGGTTCTCGGGTGCTAAAATTCAAATCCCAGTCATTCCACTTAGAATAATCCAGTGATGTGCCATCAAACTCATCCTGAAAGGTGAGCACATATCCTGGCTTGTCCCATTCAGCAGCGGAAGCTTCATTTCCACTGACCGGAACAAAGATCACCAGTAACACCATCAGAAAAAGCGCCGTGAGCAATGATTCAAATATCTTAAACTGTCTCCTTGCCCTCCTCATAGTAATACCCCCTCCTTTTGGTTCCCTTCAAGTAGCTGAAAATATAAATTTATATCTTTGATAAGAAAGAGAAACTATTCTTCAATTTATTATTATAACAATTATTATTTATTATTATAACAATTATTCTTGACTTTGTCAAACAGCGACCCCCATTTTATGGCAACAAACAGGCGTTCGTTGAAACTTATAATTATATTTTATGTCAGCAAATGCTTGTTTGCCGGATTTTGAAAATGAGCAGGAAATGTCGCCACTTCGTAATTGGTCCCAAAAACTTTTTTGATATTATTTTTATGATTCCCTCCGCCTATAAAAACAGCAAGTACAGTTTGACCCTGTACTTGCTGTTTTACCTATGGCTGTACCTAAACAAATTATTGTTTAGACACAGCCCTTTTGTCTGCTAGTTGCCAGGCATTATTAAGGTTCAGACCCATTAGAAGATAAACGGAGTTGTCCTCAATAGACCCTGAATTCATCAGCATAGTGATAATATCCCAAGGACTCATCGTTTTTCTGCCGGAGGTTAATGAGCCGGACGGTATGATTGCCATATGGCAATTCTCCTGTATCATACAATACCCCGTACACTTGTTTTGGACTATAACAATCTCCCGTTCCCAGGTATTTATTATCTACATAGATGGCAACTTTACCACACCACCGGTCTTTCAGCCCATATGCCCTTAAGCGGGTGCCGGTAAAACCGACTAGGTAAGAATCATTTTTATTTTTGGAATAGTGGAAATCGCCCCGGTAAGCCCTTGGATTATTAAATGGCGTCCAGGTACCATAATATCGGATATATGGATCACTATCGTTACATGCTACATAATTGCCTGGTCCTTCCTGAGGATTGGAAGTCTGTTGGGCTCTCTGGTTATTGCTGGTCTCTTGAGTCCGTTGGGTTCCCTGATTGGTCGAGACTTCTTGAATACGTTGGCTTCGTTGAAGATTGGAGTTCCCCTGACTCCGTTGTGCTGATGCTGCCCGCTGCCTCTGCTCTTCGGTTGCATATTCGGCTTTTTGATATACCCTCACGTAATCCACCAGCATTGAATCCGGCAATTCACTGTCTAAACAGGGTTTGCCCCAGGAAGCTACCGCCATACTCAAGATGATAATTTCATCGCCGTAAGGCACTCCCTCTCCTGTGTGCTCCTGGGTTTTTACCCCGTCCACATATATTTCCAGTTTCCCGGGTTCCCAATTTAAAGCGTAAACGTGCCAGTCATTGGCGTCCGAAATGGGGCTGTAGGTTGACCCGATCCCGCCTCCTTGCAGATTGGAGCCGTATCCTCCATACCAGATGGAAGAAGTAACCTGATTCCCCATCCAGTAAGTCTCATACTCCATGATATCAACCTCGGCGCCGGCGCCGCCGTTTTCGTCAATCATCCCTACGCCTTCAGCCGGCATCAGCCAGAATCCCGGGTATAAAGCCCGCGCTTTGGGGAGTTTGATCCTGGCCTCAAACCAGCCGTAGGTTTGTTGGAATTTATTCTTGGTGTTAATTTCCCCGGTCCGATAATTTACCGTTCTGGTCCCACCGCCACACTGCGCAGCCGTGATCGGATTTCTCGATGCGGTGATGCGTAAACATCCACCCGATACCCGAACATTTTCCGGACAATATGCAAAATCATTACTGGTCGTGACAATGCCCGGCTCTCTGTTGCCAAAATTGATATCCCAGTCGTTCCATTTGCTTAAATCAACCGAGTTCCCGTTGAACTCTTCCTGGAAGGTAAGGATATAGCCCGGTTTATCCAATGAAGCTGCCTGTACGATGTTTTCATTTCCGGGAATATATCCGGCGAGCATAACTACAACTGCGAGAAATATCCCTGTTACCACCGGTTTAAATGATCTGATGGATGTTTCTGCTTTCCGCATAAATAAAACCCCCCTCTTTTGATTGAATTGATTGTTAAGAAACCAGGGGTAATTAATTAAACCTACTTCTGTAACAGGTATGAATTATAAGTTATTTAATTTGTTTGATGCTCCGTATCTACTATAATTATATAGAATATTGCGTCATTTGTCAATTTTTTAACAATGGGCATCGCTTTAATTAATCGGGTAGGAAGCTGCCCCATAAGGAAGGGCGAACAAAAAGACAGCAAGTACAGTTCAACCCTGTACTTGCTGTTTTACTATACCTCTGAAGTTTTTTTGCTAAGTTTTCAAAGAAGCTCCTGGTACAATCTTAGATTAAAGTGGGACGCTATTTTTATTTATAAATTTCAAACTTGTCCGCATTGATATAGTATTCATAACCTGCGCTGTTTTTCTCTCGTAAGACAACTACCTTGACCACATGTTTCCCGTATGGTAATTCTCCCGTATCATATAGTAATTGGTTCAGTGCGACCTTCTTGCTATAACAATCAACCGTCTTCAAATATTTGTTGTCTACGTATATTGCCGCTTTGCCGCACCAGTCGTCCTTTTGCCCGTATGCTTTCAACCGGGTTCCGGTAAAGCTTACCGTGTAGTAAGCACCTTTAACATTGGAGGAATGGTAATCTCCCTTGTATTGTTTCTCGTTCTTGTTATATCCCCAGGAGCCTACGTATTTGATACTGGAATCCGTATCATTGATGGTAACGGGACTGTTGGATTTACTGCTGTTGTTATGGTTTTCCGACGCCACGGCGCCTTTAATGATCTCGAACTTGTCCGCATTGATGTAGTATTCATGGCCGGCGCTGTTTTTCTCCCGCAGGACAACCACCTTGACCGTATGATTCCCGTACGGTAATGTTCCGGTGTCGTATAATAACTGGTTGGGTGCCACCGTCTTGCTGTAACAATCCACGGTCTTCAGGTATTTTCCGTCCACGTAGATGGCCGCTTTCCCGCACCAGTCATCCTTCTGCCCGTATGCTTTCAACCGGGTGCCCGTGAAGCTTACCGTGTAATAAGCACCCTTAACATTGGAGGAATGGTAATCTCCCTTGTATTGTTTCTCGTTCTTGTTATATCCCCATTTCCCAACGTATTTAATAATAGAATCGGTATCATTATATACTACTACGGACGGAGATGAGGTTTCGGATTTAGTCTGGGGGTTAGGTGCGGTTTGCTGGTTACTTGTATGTGGTTGAGTATTGGTTGAATCTTGAAGCTGAGAAACGGCTCCGTCGACCTTCTTATATACCTTGACGTAATCAACCAGCATCGTGCTTGGCAACTCACTGTCGACCACTGCTTGTCCCCAATCACCTACGTGTAAGCTAAGGACTATATATTCATCGGCAAAAGGAATGCCCGGTCCCGTATACTCTTGTGTTTTTACCCCGTCTACATAGATTTCCAGCTTGCCGGGTTCCCAATTCAATGCGTAAACGTGCCAGTCATTGGCATTGGAAATGGAACTGTAGGTCGACCCGATCCCGCCGCCTTTCAAATTCGCCCCGTATCCACCATACCACAGGGCATGGGAAACGGAATTACCCATCCAATGGGTATGGTGTTCCATAATGTCGACCTCGGCACCGGCGCCCGTACCGGGGCCATCCTGGTCGATCATCCGAATGCCCGGGGCCGGCATCAGCCAGAAGGCGGGGATCAGGGAACGGGCTTGCGGGAACTTAATTCTGGCTTCAAACCAGCCATAAGTTTGCTGGAACTTACCCTTCGTATTGATTTCACCGGAACGGTAATTTACCGTTTTGGTTCCTCCGCCACATAGTGGTGCTGTGATTGGCTGTCTGGTGCAGGTTATATTTAAATATCCTCCCGAAACCTTAACGTTTTCAGGACAAAAAGCGTAGTCGTGCTTGGACGACACGATACCCGGCCCACCGTTGAAATTCAAATCCCAGTTGTTCCATTTGTTCAAATCCAGGGCGTTTCCATTGAAGTCATCATAGAAGGTGAGTTGGTAGCCCGGCTTGTCCGAAGCAATGTTCGATGGAGTCGTCGTTGCAGGCTGCGATGTAGGTTGAGAGGTGGATGAAGACGGAGTTTGAATCTGGGATGAGGAACCGTCTGCCTTTTTATACACCCGGACGTAATCAACCAGCATGTAATCAGGTAATTCACTGTCCACACAGGATTTACCCCAGGAGGCTACGGCCATACTTAAAATAATGAACTCATCACCACTGGGAACCCCTTTCCCGGTATAAGTCTGTGTCTTTTTCCCGTCCACATAGATTTCCAGTTTCCCGGGTTCCCAGTTCAAGGCGTAAACGTGCCAGTCGTTGGCGTTGGAAATGGGACTGTAGGTCGACCCGATCCCACCGCCCTGGAGATTGGACCCGTATCCGCCGAACCAGATGGAAGAGGTCACCTGATTACCCATCCAGTAAGTTTCATATTCCATAATATCGACTTCGGCACCCCGGCCGCCGTTCTCGTCAATCATCCCGACGCCCGGAGCCGGCATCAGCCAGAAGGCCGGGTATAAAGCCCTAGCTTTGGGGAATTTAATCCTGGCTTCGAACCATCCGTAAGTTTGGTGGAATTTATTCTGCGTGTTTATTTCGCCGGTACGGTAGTTTACCGTCCTGGTTCCCCCGCCACAAAGCGGGGCCGTGATCGTTTTCTGCTCTGCTTTAATTCTGAGCATTCCTCCCGACACGCTGACATTTTCGGGACAATAGGCAAAATCATTACTGGTGGAAACAACGCCCGAACCACCGGAGAAATTCATATCCCAGTTGTTCCACTTTTTTAAGTCAAGGGAGTTGCCATCAAACTCATCGTGGAAAGTAAGTATGTATCCAGGTTTATACCATTCTGCCGCGTGAGCGTCTTCAACATCATTGGAAACTGTAACAAAGCTGCCGATAAAGACAATCATCGTAGCCAACGCGATCAAGGGTTTAAACCCTTTCCAATGATCACCAAATCCTAACATAAAAACCGCCTCCTTTGGTACCATACTGAACTTGCTGCTTTTATCACAATGCTGTTGGAAGGACCTTACTTAATTATGTTGTTAAAGACCATTTTTCTTAGTACTGTTGGATTGTCCAGTTTAATAATCATTTTTTTATTATTGTTATGTTTATTTATTATTATAATAATAATTCTAAACATTGTCAAAGTATATACATCTTATAAATGCTTCGGCATTGTTTTTTTACAATTTTCTTGTAATCGAACAAAAAAGCAAGTACAGCTTGTCCTGTACTTGCAAATGGTAATCAAAAAATAATTCCTGGCGACGACATACTCTCCCGGACCTTATGGTCTAGTACCATCTGCGCTGAAGGGCTTAACTGCCGTGTTCGGGATGGGAACGGGTGTGACCCCTTCGCTATTGTCACCAGGAAACTTTTTGACGATGTTATTTTGTTTTACAGAGTACCCTGTTCTTTGAAAAGAACACAGAGGTTTCGAAAGAAAAGCACCAAAGCTTGCACAGCATATTAGTAATTTGATATAGGTCAAGCCCTCGACCTATTAGTACCGGTCAGCTCAATACATTACTGCACTTACACCTC
>Ga0208823_1000243_pt1 | contig 46701 bp, 41 predicted proteins | sample AD_UKC075_MetaG_FD_184440 | JGI IMG/M metagenome (GOLD analysis project Ga0208823, IMG submission 184440) | Active sludge microbial communities of municipal wastewater-treating anaerobic digesters from USA - AD_UKC075_MetaG (SPAdes) (version 2) | ecosystem: Engineered > Bioreactor > Anaerobic >...
ATCTCCTTGGTCCGAGGTGTAGGAGCTTTCGAACCTACGGGGCTGCCCGTGCGCTCCATCTGCCCGACACCCCCACGCCGTAGCACAACCCACCCGACCCACATCCATGGCAATAGAGCCGGATTTTCTCGCCACAAAGTGCGTTGCGCTTCGGGCTGTTTCATAGCGGATTTTGGCGGGATTCTCAGCACACCTGCGGCATGACGTCCCCTCCCCACGGGGAAATGGAGTAACACCCCGACTTCCGGGATTTGTGCAGACATCGGGATTCCGCACTCCCAGCGAAGGGCACCCCGCGTATGGCCGGGACAGCAAAAGATACCTGCCCCCTCCCAGTCGGAAGGGGGCAGGTATCGCTGTCAAACGTGTTCGGATTATCCGGAGCGGCCGCCGCGGTTCGCCTTCCGCTTCGACGAGTCCGCCTTCTCGGCCTTCTCGCCTGATCCGGCGGTCTCGTCGGCAGCGGAGGTCGCCGCGCCGGCGGTCTCGTCGGCAGCGGAGGTCGCATCGCTGTCGGCGGGACGATCTCCGGCGGCGGGACGGGTGACGTCGACAGCAGCCGTCTCGGTGTCGGACGTCTTGGTGTCGGACGTCTTGGAATCGGACGCCGTCTCCGAGACCGTCGCAACGGCGTCGGGCGCCGCGGCGGAGGTCTCGGCGGCGGCGGTCGCCCCGGCGCCGGTGGCCGCGGCCAGCGGCGCAGCCACGGTCGCGGCGGCCTCGAGTGGCGCGGGCACGAACGAGTCGTTGCGGATGCCGCCGTCGCCGTAGGAGCTCAGGTCGCCCAGTCGCTGGGATGCCGAGGTCAGGTCGGAGCGCAGGCTCGGAATCGTGACGGTCGCCACCACACCCTCGTCATACTCGACGTCCTCGATGATCCCGACGCCCACCAGCAGGTTCTCGATCTGGCCCAGCGTTCCCTCCACGCCGAGCAGCCCGTTGACGGCACCGTTCCAGGCGTCCTCCAACTGCAGTGAGACCAGGCTGGTGACCACACCGCCCAGCGTGGCCAGCGCGGACTCCACGACGTAGGTGGCGCCACCGATCACCGTGCCGATCACATTCGCCAACAGTCCGGGGATCGTGTTGGAGATGACCGTCGCGGCGTTGGCGATCGAGTTGTCGACGATGTACCCGACCGCCTGAACGACGTCGGTGACACCCTGCACGATCGGCCCGAGGATCTGGGTCTGCAGTTCGGCCAAAGCCTGGTCGATCTGACCGGCGGCCACGTAACCAAGGGCTGTGATGAGCGCAAACGGGGTGTTCCAGATCGCGCTCGTCGCGCCGGACACCAGGCCGGTCAGACCGTAGCTCGTGGCGCTGACGTAGCCGGAGAGGTTGCTGAGAACGGCCGACAGCGCACCGTTGGAGAACTGGTTGACGAAGTCCGGAATCGCGCCCCAGTAACCGGGGGCGAACAGGAACTCGAATTCCGGGGTGTAGAAGGCGTCCGGCCAGTAGAGATCCTCCGGCGGCGGCACCGACGCCTGATCGAAGATGTTGAACGCGATGTCGTCGACGGTGCCGAGTAGCACGGCGACCGGGTTGGCGAATGCGACCAGGTTCACCGCACCCGACACCTGCGAGGTCGACAGTTCCGGCTGAGCGACGGGGGCGACGGCGACGGCCGTCAGGCCCAGGGCGGCGACGCCCGCAATCAACTGCGAACGAAGTGAGAGCTGCATGGTGGGGGTTCCTCCCGAGCGGGCGTGCACTGACCCCTGCCTCGGTACCTGAGAGGACCCTGAGCGCAAACCCGAATCGCGGGCACTGGGCTTCGGTATCCAGCAAATTCCAAGAACAGACCGCCACCACGCATTGATCTGGCTCTTTGATTCACGCGGCCAAGAAATCAGCGAATGCGGGACTTCACTCGATCGGTCCATGTCGGCCACCCCACCTGAGAAAGGGCTGACGGCATTACCTCAGAACGGCCAGTACGGCGTCGACGTACCGGGGCGGACACACCAGCAGGTCGGGCAGCAGCGGTTCCGGCCGGTTGTACTCCAAGGGGGATCCGTCGATCCGGGAGGTGTGCAGACCGGCCGCGCGAGCCACCGCCACCGGGGCGGCCGAGTCCCACTCGTACTGGCCGCCGGCATGGACATAGACCTCGGCCCGGCCCTCGATGACGGCGGCGACCTTCGCCCCGGCCGAGCCCATCTCCACCAGTTCCCCACCGAGGGCGTCGCGCACCGCCATGGCGACGGCCGGCGGCCGGGTACGCGAGACCATGATCCGGGGCGCCCCGGAGTGCGCCGGCGCAGCCGGAACTCGCGGCGTCGCCAGGGTGCGGCCCTGAGCGGGCAGTGCCACCGCGCCGGCCGCCAGATCTCCGTCACACCACAGCGCGACATGCACCGCCCAGTCCTGACGGCCGTCCTCGGAGAACTCCCGGGTGCCGTCGAGGGGATCGACGATCCACACCCGGTCGGCGCTCAGTCGCGCCGGATCATCGGCTCCCTCCTCGGAGAGGACCGCGTCGGCCGGCCGGGCGGCCGCGAGCGCTTCCATCAGATAGTCATGGGATCGCCGGTCGCCCTGCGCCTTACGTTCGGCTGCTTCGGCCGCGGCGAACTCGTCGCGGACGGCGCGGAGCAACTCCCCCGCCCGGGTGGCCAGTGTCGCCGCAAGCTCGTGGTCGTTCACGCCCCGAACTCGAGCATTCCGACGACCTGCTCGGCGAGTTCGGCTGCGGTGTGGTCCGGCGTCAGCCGCAGATCGGGATGCTTGGGCCGCTGGTAGGGGCTGTCGATCCCGGTGAAGTGGGTGATCTCACCGCGGCGGGCCTTGGCGTAGAGACCCTTCGGGTCGCGGCGCTCGCAGTCCGCCAGCGGGGTGTCGACGAACACCTCGAAGAACCCGATGCCGTTCTCGTCATGCACTTTCCGCGCCAGTTCGCGGTGCTCGTCGAGGGGGCTGATCGCCGGGACCAACACGGTCAGCCCGGCATCGGCCATCAGGGTGGCCACATGGGCCAGCCGGCGAAGGTTTTCCGCGCGGTCGGCCATCGCGAAGCCCAGGTCGGCGTTGAGGCCGTGCCGCAGATTGTCGCCGTCGAGAATGTATGCCGGACAACCCTTCTCGATCAGCATCTTCTCGGCCAGCACTGCCACCGTCGACTTCCCGGAACCGGACAGGCCGGTGAACCAGACGGTGCGCCCCCGGGTCAGGCGATCACCGGCCGTCACCAGCGACTGGTGCCGGACCGTGTTCGGGGTGGCCGTGCGAGCGGCAGCCGGGGCGGTGTCGCGGACCATCCCGGCCGCGACGGTCACATTGGTGGCCGGGTCGATCAGGATGAAGGACCCGGTGGCGCTGTTGCGGGTGTATTCGTCGAGGAGCAGCGGGACCTGGCTGCGGATCGACACCCGGCCGAGTTCGTTGAGTTTGAGCGCGGTCGCGCTCTTGTCCCGGTGCAGGGTGTTGACGTCGAGCCGGTAATCCAGGGCGGTGATCCTCGCCCGCGTGGTTCTGGTGGTCTGCTTGATGATGTAGTCCCGGCCCGGTTCGCAGCTGGCGTCGTCGGCCATCCAGGCCAGGGTGGCGTCGAACTCGGTGGTGGCGACCGGTTGGTTGTGCGGCCGGGCCAGCAGGTCACCGCGGGAGATGTCGATGTCGTCGGCGAGGCTGATCGACACCGCCATCGGCGGGAAGGCCTCCGCGACAGCCCCACTCGGACCCTCGATCGTGGTGATGCGACTGGTCTTACCGCTGGGCAGCACCACCACCTCGTCGCCGGGGCGCAGAACGCCGCCGGCGACGGTGCCCGCGTAGCTGCGGTGATCCAGGTGGCTGCGGGTCTGCGGCCGGATCACGTACTGGACCGGGAATCGGACGTCGACCAGGTTCCGGTCGCCGGCGATGTAGACCTCTTCGAGATGGCTCAGCAGCGGGGATCCCTCGTACCACGGCGCCCGCTGGGATTTGGTGACGACGTTGTCGCCGTTGAGGGCCGAGATCGGGATGGTGGTGACGTCGTGGATGTCCAGGCGTGCGGCGAAGGCGTGGAACTCGTCGCGGATCCGGTCGAAGCGCCCCTCGTCCCAGTCGATGAGGTCCATTTTGTTGACCGCCAGCACGATGTGCTGCACACCCAGCAGTGAGGCCAGGAACGCGTGCCGCCGCGACTGCTCGAGCAGCCCGTGGCGGGCGTCGACCAGAACGATCACCAACTGTGCCGTCGATGTCCCGGTGACCATGTTGCGGGTGTACTGGATGTGTCCGGGGGTGTCGGCGATGATGAATTTCCGCCTGGCCGTGGCGAAGTAGCGGTAGGCGACGTCGATGGTGATGCCCTGCTCCCGTTCGGAGCGCAGGCCGTCGGTGACCAGTGCAAGATCGGTGTAGTCGTTGCCCCGCTCGCGGGACGTGCGCTCCACCGCGGCCAACTGGTCCTCCATGACGGCCTTGGAGTCATACAGCAGCCGACCGATCAGGGTGGATTTGCCGTCGTCGACGCTGCCCGCGGTGGCCAGTCTCAACAGATCGGCCGAGGGCGCCGAAAGGGTATGCCCGTCAGTCGAATTCATCAGAAGTAACCCTCCCGCTTGCGGTCCTCCATACCGGCTTCGGAGATGCGGTCGTCGGCGCGGGTGGCGCCGCGCTCGGTGAGCCGGGACACCGCGGTCTCGGCGATCACCTCGTCGACGGACGCCGCCTGCGACTCGACGCAGCCGGTGCAGGTGACGTCGCCGACGGTGCGGAAGCGCACCGATGTCTCGAACACCTCCTCGTCGGGTGCCGGCTTCATGAACTCGTGCACGGCGAGCAGCATGCCGTCGCGGCGGAACACCGGCCGGCGATGGGCGTAGTAGATGGCGGGCAGGGTGATGTCCTCGGCGCCGATATAGGACCAGATGTCGTACTCGGTCCAGTTGGACAGCGGGAACACCCGGATGTGCTCGCCCTTGCGGTGCCGCCCGTTGTAGAGGTTCCACAGTTCGGGGCGCTGCGCTTTGGGGTCCCACTGGCCGAACTCGTCACGGAAGCTGAAGACCCGTTCCTTGGCGCGGGCCTTCTCCTCGTCGCGACGGGCCCCGCCGAACGCGGCGTCGAAACGGTTCTCCCGGATGGCACGCAGCAGTGTCACCGTCTGCAGCGGGTTGCGCGACGGACCGTTGTCCACGACGCGTCCGGCGTCGATATCGTCCTGCACGCTGGCAACCACCAGTCGAAGCCCGTACCGGTCGACGAGTTGGTCGCGGGTCGCGATCACCTCGGCGAAGTTGTGTCCGGTGTCGACATGCATCACCGGGAATGGCAGCCGGCCGGGGGTGAACGCCTTGATGGCCAGGTGCAGCATGACGATCGAGTCCTTGCCGCCGGAGAACAGCAGCACGGGGTGTTCGAACTCCGCAGCCACCTCGCGGATGATGTGGATCGCTTCGGCCTCCAGCGAGCGCAGGTGGCTGAGTTCGTAACGTCCCGGGGCGGGGCCGTCGAGAACGGCTTCGTGCATCGGTTCCTCGTAAAGTTGGTAGAACTAACCAGATTTACCGGCTATTGGAACCGTAGCCAGCCCGGGACGGGCATGTCAATCTCGGGCGACGCCTGGCCGTCCTACGGGGTGACCTCGCGCAGCAACCCGGTCGCCACGTCGAACACGAACCCGCGAAGCGACGTGTGCAGGGTGACGAAGGGGCTGGCCTGATCTGAAATCGCCCGGGCATCTCCTACCCTGTGCTGATGCGACCAACGGCCGGGACACCGCGATGATCCGGTTCCTGACCCGCCGCTTGCTGAACTATCTGGTGCTGTTGGCGCTCGCCTCGTTCCTGACGTTCACCCTGACCTCCTATACCTTCACGCCGCTGAACAGCCTGCTGCAGCGCAACCCGCGGCCCCCGCAGGCCGTGATCGACGCGAAGGCCGCCGAGTTGGACCTGGATAAGCCGGTTCCGGTGCGGTACGCGAACTGGGTGTCCGGGGCGGTGCGAGGCGACTTCGGGACGACGGTCGCCGGTCAGCCGGTCTCCGAGGAGCTGTGGCGGCGGATCGGGGTGAGCCTGCGACTCCTGGTGATCGGCTCGGTGCTCGGCACCGTGCTCGGCGTGGTGGTCGGCGCATGGGGGGCGATCCGCCAGTACCGGATGTCGGACCGGGTCACGACGGTGCTGTCCCTGCTGATCCTGAGCACCCCGACCTTCGTGCTGGCGAACCTGCTGATCCTGGCTGCGCTGGATGTGAACTCGGTGCTGGGAGTGCGGATCTTCGAGTACACCGGCGAGACCTCCCCGGATGCGGCCGGCGGGGCGTGGAGCCGGTTCGCCGACCGGTTGCAGCACCTGATCCTGCCCACCGCGACGCTGGCGATGGTGGCGACCGCGGGGTACAGCCGTTACCAGCGCAACGCCATGCTCGACGTGCTGGGCCAGGACTTCATCCGCACCGCGCGGGCCAAGGGCCTGACCCGCCGGCGGGCGCTGTTCCGGCACGGGTTGCGGACGGCGTTGATCCCGATGGCCACGCTGTTCGCCTACAGCGTGGCCGGACTGGTGACCGGAGCGGTGTTCGTCGAGAAGATCTTCGGCTGGCACGGGATGGGCGAATGGGTCGTCCAGGGCATCAGCACCCAGGACACCAACATCATCGCGGCCATCACGGTGTTCTCCGGTGCGGTGGTGCTGCTGGCCGGGCTGCTCTCGGATGTCATCTACGCCGTCCTCGACCCGCGGGTGCGGGTGACATGACCGGCAAGTCGAAGGCGGCGGAGACATCCGGGGCGCCGACCGAGTTTACCTCGCGGCGCACGCTGGTGTACCGCCGATTCATCCGTAACCGGCTGGCCGTCGCGGCCCTGGTGGTGCTGGTGGTGCTGTTCGCCGGGTGCTACCTGCTGCCGCCGCTGCTGCCCTATTCGCACACCGACCTGGACTACACCGCGCTGCAGTCGCCGCCCAGCCCGGAGCACTGGTTCGGCACCAACGGCATCGGTCAGGACGTCCTGGCCCAGGTGCTGCGCGGGATGCAGAAGTCGCTGCTCATCGGGTTGTGCGTGGCCATCATCTCCACCATCGTGGCGGCGACCGTCGGCTCGATCGCCGGGTACTTCGGCGGCTGGCGCGACCGGGTGCTGATGTGGGTGGTCGATCTGTTGCTGGTGGTACCCAGCTTCATCCTGATCGCCATCACCACGCCGCGCACCAAGAACTCGGCCAACATCGCTCTGCTGATCGTGCTGCTGGCGTCGTTCAGCTGGATGATCAGCTCGCGGATGGTGCGGGGGCTGACGATGAGCCTGCGCGAACGCGAGTACGTCCAGGCGGCCCGTTACATGGGTGTGCCGAATCGGCGGATCATCGCCCGGCACATCCTGCCCAACGTCGCCTCCATCCTCATCATCGACACCGCCCTCAACGTGGGGATGGCCATCCTGGCCGAGACCGGCCTGAGTTTCCTGGGCTTCGGCGTACAGCCGCCCGACGTCTCATTGGGCACCCTGATCGCCGACGGCACCAAGTCGGCCACCACTTTCCCGTGGGTGTTCCTGTTTCCCGCCGGCGTCCTGGTGCTGATCGTGCTGTGCGCCAACCTGATCGGTGACGGATTGCGGGACGCTCTCGACCCCGGCAGCGCCGGCCTGCAACGGAGGGCGGCCCGGTGACGAACGCACCGGCGCTCAAGGGCTCCGACCGGGGTGCCCTGCTGGAGGTCTCCGACCTGCGGGTCAGCTTCCCCACCGAACACGGCGAACTGTATGCGGTGCGCGGGCTCACCTACCGGGTCGAACCCGGCGAAGTGGTGGCGATGGTCGGCGAGTCCGGTTCGGGCAAGTCCGCGGCGGCGATGGCGGTCATCGGCCTGCTGCCGGAGTACGCCGCGGTGAGCGGATCGGTGCGGCTGGCCGGGGAGGAACTTCTGGGCAGGTCCGATGCGGAGCTGTCGCGGATCAGGGGCGCGAAGATCGGCACGGTGTTCCAGGACCCGATGTCGGCCCTGACGCCGGTGTACACCGTCGGCGATCAGATCGCCGAGGCCATCACGATCCACCACGACGACGTCGGCGGGGGCCCGGGAAAGAGGGTCTCAAGGAAGGTCGGAAAGAGGGAAGCCCACCGCAGGGCGGTGGAGTTGCTCGAACTGGTCGGGATCAGCCAGCCGGAGCGCCGGGCGCGGTCGTTCCCGCACGAGCTGTCCGGTGGGGAGCGGCAGCGGGTGGTCATCGCCATCGCGATCGCGAACAACCCCGACCTGATCATCTGCGACGAGCCGACCACCGCCCTCGACGTGACCGTGCAGGCGCAGATCCTCGACGTCCTGCGCACGGCCCGCGACGTCACCGGCGCCGGGGTCCTGATCATCACCCACGACCTCGGGGTCGTCGCCGAGTTCGCCGACCGGGCTCTGGTCATGTACGCGGGCAGGGCCGTGGAGCAGGCCGCCGTCGAGGACCTCTACGCCGACCGGCGGATGCCCTACACCGCCGGGCTGCTCGGATCGGTGCCCCGGCTGGACTCCCGGCGCGGATCACGGCTGGTGCCGATTCCCGGCGCGCCGCCGTCACTGGTCACGCTGCCGCCCGGCTGCCCGTTCGCGCCGCGCTGCCCGCTGGCGGTTGCGGCCTGCGAGGACGCCGAACCCGATCTCACCGAGGTCGGCCACGGCCACTCGGTCGCCTGCATCCGCAGCACGGAGGTCGCCGGGCGATCCGCGGCGGACATCTACGGCGTCGCCACCGAACCGGTCCCGGAAGCCGATGACGAAGAAACCGGCATCGTGGTCCGGGTGCGCGGTCTCTCGCGGACCTTCAGGCTGACCAAGGGCGTGGTGCTCCGCCAGCAGATCGGCGAGGTGCGCGCCGTGGACGACGTCAGTTTCGAACTCCACCGGGGACGCACGCTGGGCATCGTCGGCGAGTCAGGCTCGGGGAAGTCGACCACCCTGCACGAGATCCTGGAGTTGCGCACGCCCCAGTCGGGGACCATCGAAGTACTCGGCCGTGACGTCTCGGCTCTCTCCCGGGACGGACGGCGGGAGATGCGCGGCGAACTGCAGGTCGTCTTCCAGGACCCGGTGGCCTCACTGGATCCGCGACTGCCGATCTCCGACATTTTGGCCGAACCGTTGCAGGCCGGTGGGTTCGACCGGAAGGCCTGCGATGCCCGGGTTGCCGAACTGCTGGACATCGTCGGCCTGAGCCGAACCGACGCCAGCCGCTACCCCGGTGAGTTCTCCGGCGGCCAGAAGCAGCGCATCGGCATCGCCCGGGCGCTGGCCCGCAAACCCCGGATCCTGGCCCTGGACGAGCCGGTGTCGGCCCTTGACGTGTCCATTCAGGCCGGGATCATCAACCTGCTCCTGGATCTGCAGCGCGAGTTCGACCTGTCGTACCTGTTCGTGTCCCATGACCTGTCGGTGGTCAAGCACCTGGCTCACACGGTGGCGGTGATGCACCGGGGGAAGGTCGTCGAATACGGCGACAGCGATGACGTGTTCAGCAACCCGAAGGACGAGTACACGCAGCGGCTGCTGGCGGCGATTCCCCGGCCGGATCCGTCCCGGCGGTGAGCCGTCAGTCGAACGTGAGCTGGATCAGTGAGCAGTCGTCCTGGAACGTCCCTGACGGCGAGATGCCCCTGAGCTCGTCGACGAGGTCATCCAAGGTCCAGGCCGGACATGCGGCAACCCGACCGGTCAGGTTCACGAACTCCTCCCAACTCAATTGGCGGTCGTCGGAGAGATCGATCTCATAGGCGCCGTCGCTGTACACGAGCGCTCGGCTCCCGATCGGGACGTGGTGGGTGCGCGACCTGAACGTGGTGTCCTCGAAAACCCCGACGGGTGGTGATGTCGAGGGCAGATCAGTCACGACAACACCCTTCGCGGATGCCGAATCGAAGACGAGAACAGGCGGGGCACCGGCGCTGGCGTATCGCAGCTCCCGACGTGATGCTTCGTAGACGCCGTACCAGATCGTGAAGAAGTGCTCATTGTGCTGGTCCATCTGGAACCGGTGATTCAGTTCGGTCAGTACGGCCTCAGGCTGCAGCAGGGCGTCATCGGATAGCGCCCGGGACCGCAACATGTTGTGCACGGAAATCGACAGCAGTGCGGGTTCCACGCCATGTCCGGATACGTCGATCAGGTAGACGACCAGATGGTCATCGTCGAGCCAGAGGTAGTCGAAGCTGTCACCACCGAGACCTCGGACCGGCAGATAGTGCGAGGACACGTTGACCGGGCCGGTCAGACCGTGCGGCAGGATCGATGCGGCATACCTGGCAGCGCTGTTCAGTTCGGACGCCAGGCGCTCGGCATGCCACTGGACCTCCTGACCGAGAACCCGGTTCCGTTCGTTCGCTTCAATCAGCGCCGTGATGTCCTGCTGGATCGAGACGTAGGCCACGATTGCGCCATCGGCGCCGCATATCGGCGAGATGTTCCACTGAACGGCGTAGGGCGCGCCGTCCTTGCGGTAGTTGATGGTGCTGCCCTCGAAGAACTCCCCGGCCCGAATCTGCCGGCGGAGCCGGTCAATGACCTGGCGATCGGTGTCAGCGCCCTGCAGGATGCGCGGTGACTTGCCGACCAACTCCTCCTCCGAGTAGCCGGTCAACGCGCAGAAGGCCGGGTTGCAGCGTCGGATGAAAGGGCCGCCGTCGAAGTCTGCGTCGGTGACCACCACGGCGTTGTACAGGTGCTCGAACGCGGCCTCACACATCGCCGCATCCCTGACCTGACGGATTGCGCTGTGCGCGTCTCTCACCTGGCCCAGTACGCGGCTGAGCACGCCCTCGGCGAGGACCGCTTCGTCCTCACCGAGCGATTCCAGCAGTCGCACTATCTGCAGAAGACGCACATCGGCCGTGGCGATGGCATCATCTGCCGGCGGCCCCTCTGCTGGAGTCACGTTCGCGATACTAGGCAGCCGCCCCATTGCCGGCCGTCCTTTGACCGGAACGGTAAGAAAGATCCGGATCACATCGCCCGTAGCATCACCTGCGTGACTGCACTGAGCCGCCGGTTGGCCGTTCTCGTCTTTTCGCTCTCCCTTGTCGTCTCCGGGTGCGCCACAAACGGGAACCGCCCCGACTCAACGTCGGGCGGCAAGGCCGAACTGGGCGCGGCGAGTGACATCAACCCCCAGGATCCGGCGAATCTGGCACAAGGCGGGAACCTCCGCCTGGCGATCGGGGCGCTGCCGGAGAACTTCAACACCCTCAACATCGACGGCAACCAGGCCGAGACTGCGGCGATGCTGCGGTCCACCATGCCCCGGGCATTCGTCATCGCCCCGGACGGTTCGATGACGGTCAACACGGACTACTTCACCAGCGTCGAACTGACCAAGACCGATCCGCAGGTGGTGACCTACACGATCAACCCGAAGGCCACCTGGTCCGACGGCGCCCCGATCACCTGGGAGGACATCGCCTCCCAGATCAACGCGACCAGCGGCAAGGACAAAGCCTTCGCCATCGCCTCCCCCAACGGCTCGGACCGGGTGGCGTCGGTGACCCGCGGCGTCGACGATCGGCAGGCGGTCATCACCTTCGCCCAGCATTATCCCGAGTGGAAGGGCATGTTCGCCGGTAACACCATGTTGCTGCCGAAGAGCATGACGGCCACCCCGGAGGTGTTCAACAAGGGCCAACTGAGAGAGCCCGGGCCGTCGGCCGGGCCGTTCCGGGTGTCCGCGGTGGACCGCACCGCGCAACGGATCACACTGGTTCGCAACGAGAAGTGGTGGGGAACCCCAGCGGTGCTCGACTCCATCACCTATCTGACGCTCGACGACGCCGCCCGCATCCCGGCGCTGCAGAACAACACCATCGACGCCACCGGAATCGCCTCACTCGACGAGCTGACCATCGCCCAGCGCACCGCCGGGATCTCGATCCGCCGCGCCCCGGGCCCCAGCTGGTACCACATGACGTTCAACGGGGCGCCCGGCTCGATCCTGTCGGACAAGGCACTCCGGCAGGCCATCGCCAAGGGCATCGACCGCCAGGCCATCGTGAACGTCACCCAGCGCGGGCTGGTGGAGAACCCGACGCCGCTGGGCAACCACATTTTCGTCGCCGGCCAGGAGGGCTACCAGGACAACAGCGCGGTGGTGGCCTACGACCCGGAAAAGGCCAAGGCCGAACTGGACGCCCTGGGCTGGAAACTCAACGGACAGTTCCGGGAGAAGGACGGCCGGCAGCTGGTCATCCGCAACGTGCTCTACGACGCGCAGAGCGCCCGCCAGGTGGCGCAGGTCGCGCAGAACACCCTGGCCCAGATCGGGGTCAAACTCGAACTCGACGTCAAGCCCGGCACCGGCTTCTTCACCAACTACATCAATGTCGGCGACTTCGACATCGCACAGTTCTCCTGGGTGGGAGATGCGTTCGCGCTGTGCTGCCTCAACCAGATCTTCACCACCGGCGCGGAGAGCAACTTCGGCAAGATCTCGAGCCCGCAGATCGACGCCAAGGTCGAGGAGGTCCTCGACGAGCTGGACCCGGTCAAGGCTCGGAAACTGGCCAACGAGGTCGACATGATGCTCTGGGAGGAGGTGTTCAGCCTGGCGCTGTTCCAGTCCCCCGGCAACGTCGCGGTGCGCAGCAATCTGGCGAACTTCGGCCCGACCGGGGTGGGCGACCTCAACTACAGTGCGATCGGCTTCACGAAGTAGCACCCCTGAGCAGACCGGGCAGCAGTCGCGACAGCAGCCGCGGCAGCGCGCCCGGCAGCGTCGCCTCGATACGCGCGGCCACCTCGATCGCCGATCCCATCAGCCACAGCGCCGGTCTGCTCGGCAGCCGGTCGAGTTCTTCCGCCTGATCCGGCAGGCCCTCGACACGCCCGGCACAGACCTCGGTGACGATCCGCAACGCAGCAGGCTCGCGGCTGTCCAGGATGCTGTGGCCGGCGGTCGGCAGACTCACCAGGACCGAGCCGGAGACCAGGCCGACGATCCGATCGGCCACCGCGGGCGGGGTGGTGAGGTCACGGCCGCCGGAGATCACCACGGTGGGCCAGTCGAACGACGGCAGCTGGGCGACGAGGTCGAAGGGTTCGCCCTCGAACGGCGGCGGCTCGTCCGGGACGGACTCGCGCATCGCGATCGCGGGGTCCAGCGGAAGTCCGTCGGGGGTGCCGTGGAAGTTCAACTCCCGGAAGCCGATCGGACCGACCAGATCGGACTCGTTGCGGTAGGGCACCTTTCGGGCGGCGGACTGGCCGATCCGGCTCATCGTCGTCCACAGCAACGACCGGTCGTCGAGGAGCAGGTCGAAGAGTCGGTGCAGCAGATCCGCTCCCCCCAGCCCGTAGAGCATGGCGGCCAACTGGGCGTCGGCCGGGGTCATGACGCCGTCGTCGGCCAACCGGCGCACCTTGGCCGCCAGTTCGGCGGTGTGCGAGTCGGGCGCAAGACCGTGCCAGAGCAGGTCGCGCAACTCCTGCCGCACGACCTCGATGTCGTGGCGATTGAGCAGTGGCGAGTCCAGGATCATCGCCGAAACCCTGCCCGGATGGCGGACCCCGACCCCGGCCGCCAGGTAGCTGCCGTAGGAGGTGCCGTAGACGACGGCGGTCGACACCCCGGCGTCGTCGAGGACCGCGGCCACGTCGTCGACCACCTGCTCGATCGTCAGCGCCTCGGGTGGCAGGTCAGCACCGGCGTCGTCGTGGCGCGACATCCCGACCCCGCGGTGCTCGACCATGATCACGTCGAGGCCTGCCGCGGCCGCCCGGCGCCGCATCCCCTGGTACTGCCCGACCGACGCCACCCCAGGACCACCGGGGATGATCACCAACGGCCGGTCGCTGCGGGGGCCGGTGCGAACGTAGTAGAGATCGAACTGCTCGGTGCCCGCGGGGGTCAGCGGCCGACGAACGGAGCTGACACCGGGCATAGCGGCCAGCTTGTCGTGGGCGCGTCGCCGTTTGCCACTCAGGGTCATAACCCGATTGTGCCGCCTGTCCGCGGACTATTTTCCGGCGATTCGGCGGTTAATTCCGTTGGGCGACAGGGAACAAAGTCCCTGGCCTGACTCAGGGTGATGACGGCGGCTGTGTTGCCGACGTAGCGTAGGTCACGATGAGCGACTTCATGAGCCAGACCGACGCCTTCACCTGGGCGATGGAATCCGATGCCCGACTGCGTTCGACGGTGGTGACGGTGATCCTGCTGGATCGGTCGCCGGACTGGGATGTGGTGCGGGCCCGGTTCGAGGTGCTGGCGGCCCACCTGCCGATCTGGCGTCAACGGGTGGTGGAGTCGCCGCCGCCGGCCCCGCCGCGTTGGGAGTTCGCCCCTGACTTCGACATCGACTTCCATCTGCGCAAAGTGTCCGCCCCCGAGCCGGGCAACCTCGACGGTGTGCTGGAGATGGCGCGGGTGGCGGCGATGGCCGACTTCGACCGGGCCCGCCCGCTGTGGACCGCCACCCTCATCGAGGGACTCGACGACGGCGGGGCGGCGGTGCTGTGCAAGTTCCACCATGCGCTGACCGACGGGGTGGGCGGAGTGCAGATCGCGATGCACCTGTTCGACCTCACCGAGGAACCGCGCAGCATCGAGTCGGTGCAGACCGGGGCGCAGGAACCCGAGGTCCACGCGCACGGGCCGCTGAGCGACTATGTCGATGCCCTGCGTTATGACCTCGGCCTGGTCCGCCAGGCGGTGTCCGGCGCGGCGGGTGCCGCGCCGAAGTTGTTGTTCAACGCCATCCGCCATCCGCTGCAGACCGTCACCGACGCCGGGGAGATGGCTGCCTCCGTCTATCGGACCATGCGGCCGGTCACCGAGACCGGATCGCCGTTGATGAAGGAGCGCACCCTGGTGCGCCGCCTGGCCGTCCACGAAGTGCCGTTACCGGCGTTGAAGGTGGCCGCGCACCGTGGCGGCGGGGCACTCAACGATGCGTTTGTGGCGGGCATCGCCGGCGGGTTGCGCCGCTACCACGAGAAGCACGGCGTCGAGGTCGGCGATCTGCACCTGACGATGCCGATCAGCGTGCGCACCGAGGACGACGACGAGGGCGGCAACCACATCACCCTGGCCCGTTTCGACGTGCCGGTCGGCGAGGCCGATCCGGCCGCCCGCATCGCGGAGACCCGGGCACGCACCACCAAGGTGCGCAATGAGAAATCCACGCCCTACATCCAGATCATCGCCGGGGCGATGAACCTGATGCCGCGCTGGTACATCGGTTCGGTACTGCGCAAGGTCGACTTCCTGGCCAGCGACGTTCCCGGGGTGCCGGTGCCGGTGTACCTGGCGGGTGCCAAGGTTCGGATTCAGTACGCGTTCGGTCCCACCATCGGTTCGGCGGTCAACGTGACCCTGCTGACCTATGTCGACACCTGTGCGTTGGGCATCGACGTCGACACCGGTGCGATCCCCGACTTCGACGAGTTCTGCCGGTGTCTGGTCGACGGGTTCGACGAGGTGCTGGCCCTCGCGAACGACGCCTAGGCGCTCAGTTCGATCATCGTCGCGCCGGTGACTCCGGCGTAGCGATCCTGCTGGCAGGTCAGCACGATCACCTGGCCTCGGTCGCCCACGGTGTCGAACACCTCGCCCATCTTGGTGAGCCGTTCGGAGTCGGTGAAGCCGAGTGCGTCGTCGATCACCACCGGCACGGTGTCCTCACCGGCCACCAACGCCGCCCCGGCAAGCCTGGCCAGGATGCCCAGTTGTTCCTTGGCTCCCCCGGACAGTGAGTCGTAGGGCACTGTCCGGCCGTCGAGGGTGCGACTGCGGATAATCAGTTCGGTGTCGAGTTCGACCTCGAACGTCGGCCCGAAAACGATGCGGCCCAGCCGTTCCAGTTCGGTCCGGTAAGGCCGGACATAGCGCTGCCGGGTGGTGTCGCGGTGCCGCACCATGGTGTCGCGCAGCAACGCGACCGCAGCGGCCCGCCCACCGATCCGGGTGTGCTCGGCGCGGGCGCGCTCCAGCTCGGACTCGGCGTCGTCGAGCGAGCCCTGTCGGCCCTCACTGCCGATGACGTCGAGTTGCGCACTCAGGGTGGCGAGTTCCGCGTTGGCGGCGGCGAGTTCACCGGCCAAGTCATCCGCCGCGGTCCGGGCGGCGTCGAGCTCGCCGTTGACGGCGTCGGGGTTGGCGGCCTGGTACTCCGCTTCCAGCGCCGCCAGCCTCTCCTCGGCCCGCTGTTGGGCCTCGGCATCGGCTGCGGCGGCACTGGCCACCGTCTCATCGTCCACCGCACCCCTGGCCTCGGCGAGTTGGCCGCGCGCCGCCTCGAGTTCCACCTCGGCGGTGTGCACCCGGTCGTGCAGAACCGCTGTGGCGGTGGTCTTTTCGGTCACCGCGGCCGTGGCGGCGGCCGCGACCTGCCGACGCGCATCGGCCTCGGCGGACACCGTCGCCAGGGCCTCGGTCGCCGTGCGCAGATCCTCGGCAGCTGCGGCGGCATCGGGCGGGGTGTCACCCTCCGGCGCGGGGATCGCGGCGCGCAGATCGACCAATCGGGCGCGCAACGCCTCGGCATCGCCCTCCAGGCAGAGAACATCCAGCGTGGCGCGCAACTGGTCGCGCCTGGCGATCAGGGCGCGGCGTTGTTCGTCGACCACGCGGGCGGCACTGAGGTCAGCGACCGCGCCCCGTGCGAGGGCCTCGAGGTGAAGCGTCTGGGCCGCTTCGAGTTTTCCTCGCACGTCCACCGCGGTGGCGCCGGGGTCGATACGCACACTTACCAGACCAGGCAGTTCCACCGCGACCGGTGCGGATGCCGGAGCGGTCCACGTCTCCCCTGCCGACAACGTCAGCGGTTCGCCGTCGACGGTGAGCGAGAGTCCGGCGACGGCGGTGAAGGTGACCGTCCCGGCGTCGACGACCAACTGCTGCTGCAGCCTGTCCACCAGTGCGGCGGTGCGCTCGATATCGGCCAGGACCGGCTCGGTCAGGGCGATCGCCGCCAGTTCATCGCCGACACAACGCATGTCACGCTGCGCCTCGTCGATGCGTGCCAACCTCGCCGCCAATCGCTCGGCCTCGTCCCGGGCCGCACAGGCGGTCGCCGCGGCCCGGGCGGCGTCCAGTTGCCGCCGCGCGGCGTCCAGGTCGGCGGCCGCCAGGGCCGCATCGCTTCTGGCGGAGTCGGCGAGGACCATTGCGGCGGCCTCGTCCGCCACCGCCGCCGACAACTGCTGTTGGAGTTCGACCAGTGCGGCAGAACGTCGGTCGACCTCGGCGATCAGCTGCCGGCGCTGGGCGTGTCGCGACGATGACGCGGTGCTGGTGCCTGCCGCGGCGGTGGCCAGCAAGTTCGCCTGGTTGACCTGATCGGCCAGAACGGCGAGCGCCGCGGCGGCCTCCTCTGCCACGGCCAACCGTGCGGCCGCGGGCTCCAGTTCCGCGGACAGCTCGGCACGTCGACGGCTGACCTCCTCATGGCGGTTGACCCGGAGTTCGACGTCGGCGACAGCCTGCCGGCACGCCTCGACCCGGGCCTCCGCGGCGGCGAGTCGGTCGATGGCGGCCTTCCACTCCCTGGAGGGCCGTCCGGTGGACGTGAAGTAACGGCCGAACTCCACCTCGATGCTGTCGATGAGCAGGGACTCGGTACCCCCGGCCGCGGTCGCCTCGCCGGCGGCGGCGTCCAACGCGCGAGCGAGCGCGTCGGATCCCGACAGGTTGACCGCCTCGGTGGCCGCGGACTGCAGCACCCGCTGGGCCTCCCACAACCGGGTGTCGACGGTCTCCTCCAGCATGGCCCGCACCGCGTCGTGCGCCTCGTCACCGGTCGCGCTCCGGCGCACCGGCTCGTGCACGGTCAGCTCGGTGATCGGGCGGCGGTGAAACCGCTTCCGGTAGGTGAACCGATAGTGGCCGGTGCTGATCTCGGCTTCCACCTCGGCACCGACGTCGGCGTGGGTTGGTTTGACCTGCTTGACCTTCTGACTCCCGGAGCGGTCCTTGTACTCCAGCAGCAGATCGAGGGCCTCCAGCATGGAGGACTTGCCGACCTCGTTGGGGCCGCACACCACCACGACGCCGTGGTCGGGAAAGGTGAGCTCGCGGTCTTCGATACCCCGGAAGTTCGTCAGTCGCAGCCGGTGCAGTTTCATGCCACTCGCCCTTCCCGCAACCGCAGCAACAGACCCAGCGCCTGGCGCGCGGCGTCGGCGTCGGCACCTCCGGAGCGGGCGGTCTGCACCAACTCGGCCACCGCGTCGGCGGCGAACCCGCCGATGTCGAGGTCGTCGAACTCGTCGATCGACGGCATCACGACCAGGTCGGTGTTGCGGTCCCAGGTGTCCAGGCAGGCGAACAGCCGTGCGTGCCGATCCAGCACAGCGTCCAGCGCGGCGCGATCGGTGACGGTAAGGGTGCCGACCAGGGCCAGCTGAACGACCGTGCGGTCCTTGGCCGGCAGCTGGTCGAGGTTGAGGTCCAGGTCCGCGATGTCGCGGCTGTTGCTCAGCTCGTGGCGCAGGGTGACGAACCGCCAGGTGCCGACGGTCCGGGTTTCCACGCTGACCGGATGCAGGGCGTCGGCGGTGTCGATATCGACCACCAGAACATGGCCGGAATCGCGCTCGACGTGGTCGTAGTTGGTGACCTCCGGCGATCCGGAGTACCAGACCCGGCCGGTGTCGCCGACGGCGGTGCGGGAGTGCTTGTCCCCCAGTGCCACGTAGTGCACCGCCGAGCGGTCCAGCGCTGCCTGCAGCCCGGCCAGCCGGATCAGTGCCGGGTTGGTCGGGTCGGGATCGAGCACGTCGACCGCACCATGGGCCACCAGGATGCGCACCGTCCCATCGGCGGGCAGCCCGTCGAGGGCCTCCGCGGTGAGGTCGGTGGTGGGACGCTTGGACCGCCAGGGGGCGGCGACGAGTTGCACTCCCGGTCGCACGTCGAACACCCCGGCGCGGTCGAGGACTGTCACATTGTCGGGGCACTCCTGAGTGAACAGCGCGCTGGTGTAGACCGAGGAGGCGTCGAGGGGGTCGTGGTTACCGGGCAGCAGGTAGACCGGAACCCCGATCGCGCGGAGGGCGTCGAGCGACTGGCTGATGACCCGCGGGGCCAATTGGTTGGCGTCGAACACGTCGCCTGCGACCACGACGAACTCCGCCCCGGTCTCGGCGGCGAGTGCACCCAGGGCGGAGACGGCGTCTCGGCGTGCGGCGGAGTAGCGGGCCTGTGCGTCGACGTCCAGAAAGTGGCGCGTCATCCCCAGTTGCCAGTCGGCGGTGTGCAGGAACTTCATAGTGCGGCGAGTGTATGGGCGGGCTCCGACAAGTTCGGGCACGCGGATCGGCATGTGCCCTAATCTGGGGCGGATGAGGACTCTGGTGCTGATGCGACATGCCAAATCCGCCTACCCGGACGGCGTCGCCGATCACGAACGGCCGCTGGCACCGCGCGGCGAACGGGAGGCGGCACTGGCCGGGGATTGGCTGCGCGCGCACATCCCGGCGATCGACGCGGTGCGGTGTTCCTCGGCTGTGCGGACCCGTCAGACCCTGGCGCGCACCGCGATCACCGCACCCGCCGACTACCTCGACGATCTCTACGACTGCACGCCGGGAATGATGCTCGCGCAGATCAACGGTGCCGACGACAGCCTGGGAACGCTACTGGTGGTCGGTCACGAACCCACGGTCAGTCAGGTGGCGCTCGGACTGGCGACACCGGAGTCCGATCGGCGCGCCATTCAACGCATCTCCGAGAAGTTCCCGACGTCGGGCATCGCCGTGCTGCGGGTGCCCGGCACGTGGGCCGAGGTGGAGCTGAGCACCGCGGAGTTGGTCGACTTCCACGTGCCGCGATGACGTCGGCGACGGAATGACGTCAGACGACGCGGTGACGGCGACGACGAAGTGACGGCGACCCGTCAGCTGTTGGTGGCGAGCGTCAGTTCCATCAACTTGATGGCCTGAGAGCAGGCGTCGATACCCGGAGCCTGCGGGTTGACCCACCACCCCACCACGCCTCCGGCGTCGCTGGCCACACCGCAACCACCGTTGGGGTCATTGGGAACCCGCATCACGATCGAGGCGATGCCGTTGATCGAGCGGCTCTCGATCGGGTACTTCATCGCCTCGGCGATCTTGCGCTCATTGGCCAGGCTGCCCTGCTCGAACCACATCCGGGTGATGTCGATCAGTCCGGCCGGGTTGGCCGCCTGCCAGCGGCACACCGCGCCGACGAAGGTGCTCTGGATATCGAGCGGGTCCGCGCCGACGGTCTTGGCCAGCACGTCGGAGGTCAGGACGTCGCACTCCTTGAGCAGGTTGGGGTACTGCCGGGCGGAATTGTCGTTTCGGCTCGTGCTGCCCGAACCGGCCTTCATCGCGCTGCCGTCGACCGTCTTCGCGCAGCCGGCGACCACGGCCAGCACGGACAACGTCGCCAGTGCCGTCGCGGCGACCCGCCGGACCGTCACCGGGGCGCTCACTTGGCGTTCACGATCGACTGGCGGGTCAACTCTTTGGCCACATCGCAGGCCGGCGGGAAGGGCTTCTCGACGAAGCTCACCGACCACTCGATGAAGTCGTCGTCGAACTGGATGCCGATCTCGCACAGATTGTCTCCCAGCATCGGGTCGGTGCCGACCGCGATGAACCCGCTGCGGCCCTCGATGGTGATGTCCTCGACGCTGGTACGGGACAGTTCCTCGGTCTTACGTTCCCGGCCGATCGGGCTGCCGCGGAACCAGGTGAAGGAGAAATGCGGACCGAGGATGCCGCCGCCGGCCAGCCACTGACAACCGACGGTGTTGACCGCCGTCTTCACCAGGCCGGTCACCCGGGTCTGTTCCGCCATCGTCTGATCGCTGATCCCGCCGCACTCGGGGAATGTCGGGCCGTGCTTTCCCTCCCCGGGCATCGGCGAGTCCGGCTGCTGGCTCGACTGCGGCTGATCGGAAGCGGTGTCCGAGCAGGCGCTGAGCAAGGGGACCGCCGCCGTGGCGACGACGAGGGCCGCGAGCTTCCGCCGTGTGGGCATCGGGACCAATCTCACAGGAAGCACTGTAGCGGCAGCCCCGCACCGATCCTGTCTCATACCTGCTGAACTGCTGATTCGATGTGAATCAGCCGGGACGACGCGGTGTGCGACAGTAACGGGATGCTCCTGGCGCTGCTGCGGCAGTACGTCCGGCCGTACCGGTGGCCGGTCGCAGCGGTGATGGGATTCCAGACCCTCAGCACGCTCGCGGCGCTGTACCTGCCCACTGTCAACGCGGCCATCATCGACGAGGGAGTGGCTGTCGGCGACACCGCGGTGATCGCCCGACTGGGCCTGCTGATGCTGGTCGTCACCGCCCTGCAGGGGTGCTGCGCCGTGGGGGCCGTCTACTTCGGTGCCCGCACCGGGATGGGGTTCGGCCGCGACCTGCGCACAGCGGTGTTCACCCGGGTGGTGGGATTCTCGGCCACCGAGACGGCCCGGTTCTCCGCGCCGTCGCTGCTGACCCGGACGACCAACGACGTCGGACAGATCCAGATGCTGGTGCAGATGACGGCCGGCGTGCTGGTGACCGCACCGATCATGTGTGTGGGCGGCGTCATCATGGCCCTCCACCAGAACGCCGGGCTGGCCTGGTTGCTGGCCGTCAGCGTGCCCGTGCTGGGGGTGGCGAACTACCTGGTGGTGTCGCGGATGTTGCCGGTCTTCCGAAGCATGCAGCGACTCATCGACGGCATCAACCGGGTGCTGCGGGAGCAACTGACCGGCATCCGGGTGGTCCGGGCGTTCGGGAGGGAACCCTTCGAGCGGGCCCGCTTCGACCGGGCCAGCCGGGCGGTGGCCGACGCAGCGCTGGAAGCGGGGCGGTGGCAGGCTCTGATGCTGCCAGTCACCACGCTGACCATCAACATCTCCAGCGTCGCGTTGATCTGGTTCGGGGGCCTGCGCATCGACGCCGGCCAGATGCAGGTCGGCTCGCTGATCGCCTTCCTGTCCTATTTCATGCAGATCCTGATGGCCGTCCTGATGGCCACTCTTATCCTGGTGATGCTGCCCCGCGCCTCGGCGTGCGCCGAGCGCATCACCGAGGTGCTGTCGACGACGCCGTCGATCACCAGCCCGGACTCGCCGCGGCGGCCGGAGCACCGCCGCGGCCTCGTCCAGGTCGACGGGGTCGGCTTCCGCTACCCCGGAGCGGAACGTCCGGTCCTGCAGGACGTCTCGTTCACGGCCGAGCCCGGAACCACGACGGTGATCGTCGGCGGGACCGGGTCGGGGAAGTCGACGCTCATCGGGCTGATCTGCCGGCTCTACGACGTGAGCACCGGGTCGGTCCGGGTCGATGGGGTCGACGTGCGCGATCTCGACACCGAGGAACTGTGGGCCTCGCTCGGACTGGTGCCTCAGCGCGGCTACCTATTCTCCGGAACGGTTGCCGACAACCTGCGCTACGGGAAGCCCGACGCGACGGATGAGGAGATGTGGGCGGCGCTGCGGGTGGCCGCCGCCGACGATTTCGTCACGGCGCACCCCCAGGGGCTTGAGATGCCGGTGGCGCAGGGCGGGATCAACGTCTCCGGCGGACAACGCCAGCGACTGGCCATCGCCCGGGCGGTGATCCGCCGGCCGGCGATCTATCTGTTCGACGACGCATTGTCCGCCCTCGACGTGCACACCGACGACCGGATCCGATCGTCCCTCCGCGAGGTCGCCGGCGCGGCCACCGTCCTGATGGTGTCCCAGCGAATCGCCACCGTGACGGCGGCCGACCACGTCGTCGTCCTCGACGGCGGACGCGTGGTGGGCACCGGCACGCACGAGTCCCTGGTACGCGACTGCCCGGCCTACGCGGAGTTCGTCGACTCCCAGACGGTGGGCGCGACGGTCGGTGACGCCCCATGACGGCACCGCAGATGCGGGGAAACGTCCGCGCGACCGCCGCCAACCCCTCCCAGAGTCGCTCGAAGGACTTTCCCGGCACCGCTCGACGACTCCTGGGCCGACTGGCTCCGCAACGACGGCAGTGGCTCGCGGTCCTGGTGCTCGCGGTCGGCGGGATCGTGCTGTCGGTGATCGGACCCCGAGTTCTCGGGCATGCCACCGACCTGTTGTTCGAGGGCGTGATCGGACGCGAACTGCCGTCCGGAATCTCCAAGGAGCAGGCCGTCGCGGCGGCGCGCGCCGCGGGGAACACGAACTTCGCCGACATGCTGAACCGGATGAACGTGGCGCCGGGCCGCGGCGTCGACTTCGCCGCGGTCGGGCGCACGCTGACGCTGGCGTTGGTGCTGTATCTGCTTGCCGCACTGTTCATCTGGGGGCAGGCCCGGCTACTCAACGTCATCGTGCAACGCACCGTGCTGACACTGCGCACGGAGGTGCAGGACAAGGTTCACCGGTTACCGCTGTCGTACTTCGACTCCCGGCTGCGGGGGGAGTTGCTCTCCCGGGTGACCAATGACGTCGACAACATCGCCGCCACCGTGTCGATGACCATCAGCCAGTTGTTGACCGCGGTGCTCACCGTGGGGGCCGTGCTGGTGATGATGCTGACGATCTCGCCCTTGCTGACACTGATCACGGTCGCGACCGTTCCGCTGTCGCTGTGGGCGACCCGGGCGATCGCGCGCCGCTCGCGGCGGATGTTCGTCGACCAGTGGACCAACACCGGTCGACTCAACGCCCACGTCGAGGAGACCTACAGCGGGTTCACCGTCGTCACGACCTACGGCCATCGGGATGCGGCGGAGCAGCGGTTCACCACACTGAACACCCAGGTGTACCGCTCGGGGTTCGGTGCACAGTTCTTCTCCGGGTTGGTTTCACCCGCGACCGTGGTCATCGGCAATATCGGCTACGTCGCCGTCGCAGTGGTCGGCGGTTTCCAGGTGGCCACCGGCCGGATCACCCTGGGCGGCGTTCAGGCATTCATCCAGTACGTTCGGCAGTTCAACCAGCCCCTGACCCAGATCGCGGGCTTCTACAACGCACTGCAGTCCGGGGTGGCCAGCGCCGAGCGGGTGTTCGAACTGCTCGACGAACCGGAGGAGGCCCCCGCGGCCGCCGCCGAACTGCCGCCGGGCCCCGGCCGGGTCCGGTTCGACAACGTTTCGTTCGGCTATCAGACCGGCACACCGGTGATCCGCGAGGTGTCCCTGACGGCGGAACCGGGCAGCACCGTGGCCATCGTCGGCCCGACCGGGGCGGGCAAGACCACGCTGGTCAACTTGCTGATGCGGTTCTACGACGTCGACTCCGGGCACATCCTGGTCGACGGCACCGACATTCGGACCGTCGGCCGGGAGTCGCTGCGATCCCGGATCGGGATGGTGCTACAGGACACCTGGCTGCTGGGCGGGACGATCGCCGAGAACATCGCCTACGGGTGCCCGGGCGCGAGCGAGGACGATATCGTCGCCGCGGCGCGCGCCGCCCACGTTGACGGCTTCGTCCGCGCGCTGCCCGACGGCTACGCCACGGTGGTCGGCGATGACGGCGGCGCCATCAGTGCCGGCGAGAAGCAACTCATCACGATCGCCCGGGCTCTGCTGGCCGATCCTCCGATGCTCATCCTCGACGAGGCGACCAGTTCGGTGGACACCCGCACCGAGCGCCTGGTCCGACAGGCGATGGCCGAGTTACGGCGCGGGAGAACCAGTTTCATCATCGCCCACCGGTTGTCCACGGTTCGCGACGCGGATGTCATCGTGGTCATGGACGGCGGACGGATCGTGGAGCAGGGCAGCCACGCCGACCTGGTGGCCCGCCGCGGCGCCTACTGGGCGATGCTGCGGGCCTGACTCGGTCTACAGAACCCCACGGACGATGCCGTCGACCGGGATGTTGCAGCGTGCGCGCAGATCGTCGGCGGGCGCCTGGATCGCATCCATCTGCGCCTTGGCCTCGGGATTGGCCGTGAGGTAGTCGCGCGTCTTGGCGAACGCCTCGTCATTGGACAGCCCCTGCAGGCTGGTGAAGAAGTCGTTGACATCGGGGTGAGTCCACAGATAGGTCGTCATTCCCGCGGCCACGCCGGTTTCGACGGCGGTGATGTCGGCGACCGTGCAACCCGGATCGGCTCCCGCCTGCCCGGCCAGACCGACGGCCAGTGCTCCGGCGGCGATGACGGTGGCGGCCAGGCGACGGCCGGCGCGAATGTGAGACGACATGGCTCTCCCTGATCTGGACACTGTTGGCCATCAGCCTAGGGCAGCCGACCGCCGAATTCCCCGCCGGACTCGGTAGCATCATCCCCACCTGAGGAAAAGGACAACCGCCGATGCACCGCAACGCACGTTCCCTGGTTCTTCTCGCCGCCGCCGGCAGCGCTGCCTTCGCCCTGTTCACCGCACCCATCGCCGGTGCCGAACCGGGCGCCGACGAACCACTGCTGCCCGGCTGCGAAACCGTGGGCGGAAGCTCGGTCCTCGGCGGCCAGACGACCGAGTGCGCCACACCCGGCAACGCGCAGATCGACGCCACCCCGGAGTACATCCCCGGCAACTTCTACGGCGGGTTCTACGGCTTCCCCGGCTTCTTCTGAGGCGCACGGTGGCCGGTAAGGAGATCGACCCGCAACGCGCCCGCGCCGCCCGTGATGTGCTGCGGCAGCACCCGGCGATGACCCTCGTCGTCGTGTCACCGGCGCTGATCATGGCCGGTCTAGTGTGGTGGCTGGTGAGCCCCACCCTGGCGATCGTGCTGCTGCTGGCCGTCGGCGCCGTCGCCGCGATGAAGGTGCTTCGCGGCTGATCGCGGTTACTCGGGGGCAACCCGTCGCGCCCGGAACAACTTCGTGGCATCGCGGATGCCGCGCAGGTGCCGCGATCCGGCCGCCGACCAGCTGAACCGGGGATCCTCCCCGACGCTCTCCCGCGCCGCCTCCGACACCAGCACCGATCCCGGCCGCGCGACCGACGTCACCCGGCTGGCGGTGTTGACCGGACTGCCGAACCAGTCGCCGGCCCGGCTCACCGCCGGACCGAACGCCACCCCGGCCCGCAACTGCGGCAGCAACTCGTCGGCCTCGGCGGCGTCGATCAGGCGCAGGACCGCGTCCAGCAGGGCACCGGTGTCGGCCGAGACGAACATCACCGCATCCCCGATGGTCTTGATGAACCGCACCGGCGCGACCGCGACCTCGCGCGCCAGCTCCCCCAGCCGATTCGCCAGCTTCTCGAGTTCCTCCGGTGGCACCTCCTCACCCAGCCGGGTGAAGCCCACCAGGTCGGCGAACGCGGCGGCCACCACCCGTGCACCGGGCAGCGGCGCACCGACAGCGCGCTCGTTGGCGTTGACCGCCTCGGTCTCGACGGCGTGCCGCAGCTGCAACAGCAACAGGTCCTCGATCATCGGGCCCAGCAGCGGCGCGGCCGCCCCCGCGACCGCCTTCGAGCCCTGCGCGATCTCCAACTCGGTGACCCCGGGCCGCAGCACCTTCCCGAGGACTGCGCCGCGCATCACCTCGGCGGCGTTCGCCAGTCCGTCGGCCAGAACCCGCACCACCGCCAGCATCTGGTCGGGATCGATGCCCAGATCCAAGAACCGCTTGATGTGCACCGCCGTGTCGCCGTCGGGCCGCATGAACACCGGAGCATCCGGGTCGTCGACCTGAGGCAGCCCCGCCGCACGCTGGAACCGCATCAGCGGTTCGAGGTCCAGCCCGGTTCGCTCGCTGATCTGCCGGGCCGAAACATAGGTGCCGTCATCGCCGAGGGCACGGCGCGCCGGCAGCAGCATCGGGGCGAACGAGTTGCGGATCTCCTCGACGCCGATGCCCTGCCCGAGCAGCCAATCGACCAGTTCGGCGCGCTCAGCACGGGCATCGCCACTGAGCCCGTCGAGCAGGTGGTCGTAGGCCTCAGCGGATGGCGGGACGTCCCGGCCCGCGGTGTCCTGGTCCGGGGCGGCGTCCTCTGGGGCGCTCACGACACCGGCGGGCGGCGGTCGGCCCACGGTCGGGCGGCCTCGATCTGGGCGCTGAGCGCCAGCAGGGTCGCCTCGTCGGACTGCCGCCCGACCAACTGCGCCGACACCGGCAGGTTCTCGCCGTCGAGGAACCACGGCACCGAGGCGGCCGGCTGCCCGGTGGCGTTGAAAATCGCGAAATACGGCGCCCGGGCGGCAACCAACTGCAGCGTCGTCACCCCGCCGCGGTGCTGGTACTGCCCGATCCGCGACGGCCCGGTCGCCGCGCCCGGGGTGACCAGCACGTCGAAGTCGTCGAAAATCGAACCGACCCGCGAGATCAACGTCGGTTCGGCCGCGCGGACCTTGTCCATCCAGCGCTCGGAGATCATCGAACCCAGCCGGGCGACCGCCTTCGTCCGCGGCTCCAGTCGCTCCGGGTAGGGCAGCTTGCGCACCTCCTCGTAGACGCCCCGCCACATCCGGGGCAGCACATGGCCGTACATCGCCCACGCCGGATAGTCCGGGTCATGCCAGAGCACCTCGTGGCCAAGGTCGCGGAGCAGCGCCTCCAACCCGTCCAGCGCGCGCTGCTGTGGCCGGCCCAGCCGCGCGACCATCGTGGGCGGCAGTTTGGTGCTGAAGGCGATCCGTAACCGGCCCGGCTCGCGGGCGGCCGCCTTCACGAACCCACCGCTCGGGGCCGGGCCGTCATGCGTCGCGTCGAGGAACAGCGCGGCGTCTTCGACCGTCCGAGCCAGCGGTCCGTTGACGCTCAGCCCGGTCCACGGATCCTCACCGGATCCGATCGGCACCCGGCCGCGCTGGGGTTTGAGCCCGAATAGCCCGCACCAGCTGGCCGGGATCCGGATCGACCCGGCACCGTCGGAACCGAGCGCCAGCGGAACCAGTCCGGCGGCCACCGCGGCACCGCTGCCGCCGCTGCTGCCGCCGGGGGTGTAGGTGACGTCCCAGGGATTGTGGGTGGCGCCGAAGCTGACGGTTTCGGTGAACGGCCAGAGCATCATCTCCGGCACCGAGGTCTTGCCGAGGATCACCGCGCCGGCTTGCCGCAGCCGGCGCACCACCTCGGAATCCTCCGTGGCCTCGAGGTCGTACGCGCTGCTGCCATAGCAGGTGAACTCCCCGGCGACGTCGCTGTCATCCTTGATGGCGACCGGCACACCCAGCAGCGGCAAGCGCTCACCGGCGTCGAGTCGCTGCTGGGCCGCGGCCGCCTCCCGGCGGGCGTTCTCGGTCATGACGATCCGGAACGAGCGCAGTTCCCGGTCCACGCGGGCGATGCGGTCGAGGTACAGCTCCAGCAGTCCCGGGGCGGAGATGGCCCCGGAGGCCAGCAGGCGGGCCTGTTCGGCGGCCCCGGCGAAGGCGAGATCGGTGGCGTCCACTCGCCGCAGCGTAGCGGCTCGCGGCTGGGTCCGGTGCAGCCGCTCACGGCTGGGACGGCACAGCCGCTACGGTGGCCGGATGGCATGTGTGTTCTGCGACATCGTCGCCGGGACCGCTCCGGCGATACGGGTCTACGAGGACGACGACTACCTCGGGTTCCTCGATATCCGCCCCTTCACCCCCGGGCACACCCTGGTGATCCCCAAGGCCCACACCGTGGACACCACCGACACCCCGGCCGGAACGCTGGCGGGCATGCTCGCGGTCGGCAGGCGGGTCGCCCTGGCCGCGCGGAGCGGACTCGGCGCCACCGGCACCAACCTGGCGATCAACGACGGCAAGTCGGCGTTCCAGACGGTGTTTCACATCCATTTGCACGTGGTGCCGCGCCGCGACGGCGACAAGATGTCCTTCGTCAAGGGCATGCTGCTGCGCCGCGATCCCGACCGGGAAACCAGTGGACGGCGGCTGCGGGAAGCGCTGGCGGCGCTACCGTGAGTCGGTGGCCGGGCCCACTCCGGCACGCTCGGCGGCCCGGGTGAACACGTCATCGAGCATGTCCGGGGTCAGCCGCCCGGTGAACATGTTCTGCTGGCTGGGGTGGTAGCAGCCCAGCAGCACCACCCCTGAGGGCAGCACCACCGCGACGCCGTGCCCGAACTTCGGGCGCGCACCGGCGGGCCCCAGCAGTCGGAGCGCGGACTGCCAGGCGAACCCGCCGAGAGCCACCACCACCCGCACCGACGGGGCCACCAGGCGCCACTCGGCCACCAGCCACGGCTCGCAGGTGACCCGCTCGGCGGGCGTCGGCGCGTTACCGGGCGGGGCGCACCGCACCGCGGCCACCACCCGAATGTCGTTGGTGGACAAACCATCGGCGGCGTCAGTGCTCAACGGGGAGTTGACCAGACCGCAGCGGTGCAGGGCGGCGAAGAGTTGATCCCCGGATCGGTCGCCGGTGAACACCCGGCCGGTCCGGTTGCCACCGTGCGCCGCCGGAGCCAGGCCCAGCACCAGGATCCGCGGCCGCGCCGAACCCCACCCCGTCACCGGCCGCCCCCAGTACGGCTCATGGGCGTAGGCCCGTCGCTTCACCGCGGCCACCTCGGAGCGCCACGCCGTCAGCCGGGGACAGGCCCGACAGACACTCACCTCGGCATCGAGGGTCGCGATATCGGCCGCCGCCGCGGCCAGCCTCCCGACTTCCCCGGCGTCCCGGGCGACCGGGGTGTCGGCGGTGGCCGGGTCACCGGGCCAGCCACTCCCCGGCGGGACCGGGGAATCGCACTCCACCCCGGTGCGCGGGTGCGGACAGCGGTGTGGACGGGGCGTCACCGAACCTATGCTGCCTGCAATGACCACTTCCCGCGGTCCGGTGCTGCTGATTCTCGTGTCGGCATTCCTGTCCGCGGCGGCCAACGGCATCTCGATGGTGGCCTTCCCCTGGCTGGTGCTGCAGCGCACCGGGAGCGCCACCGACGCCTCGGTGGTGGCCGCCGCGGCGACGCTGCCACTGCTGTTCGCCACGCTGGTAGCGGGCACCGCCGTGGACTTCCTGGGCCGACGACGGGTGGCCATGCTCGCCGATCTGATGTCGGCGGCCTCGGTGGCGGCCATCCCGGTACTGGCCGCCACCCAGGGGATCGGGGCCCTGAACACCCTGGTGCTGGCCGGACTCGCCGCGGCGGGGGCGTTCTTCGACCCGGGCGGGATGACGGCGCGGCAATCCATGCTGCCGGAGGCTGCCGGCCGGGCCGGCTGGACATTGGACAAGACCAACAGCGTGTACGAAGCGGTGTTCAACCTCGCCTACATCACCGGACCGGGGATCGGCGGCCTGCTGATCGCCACCGTCGGCGGGGTCAACACCATGTGGGTGACCGCTGCCGCATTCGGCTGTTCGATCCTGACGATGGCCGTGCTCCGACTGCCCGGCGCCGGCCGTCCGGACCGCGCCACACTCCCGGAGGGGGTGCTGTCCGGAGTGGTCGAAGGTCTGACGTTCGTGTGGCACAACAAGGTTCTGCGGACGCTGGGCCTCATCGATCTCTCGGTGACGGCGCTCTACCTGCCGATGGAAAGCGTGCTGTTCCCCAAGTACTTCGCCGACCGTGACGAGCCCGCCCAGCTGGGCTGGGTGTTGATGGCGCTGTCCATCGGCGGCCTGGTCGGCGCGCTGAGTTGGACGGTGCTGTCGACGTTCGCCAGCCGGCGCGGCACCGTGCTGACCGCCGTGCTCACCTTCGGCATCGCCAGTGTGGTGATCTCGCTGTTGCCGCCGCTGCCGCTGATCCTCGCCCTGGCCGCCCTCGTCGGTCTGGTGTACGGGCCGATCGGCCCGATCTACAACTCCGTCATGCAGACCCTCGCACCGGCACATCTGCGCGGTCGGGTCGTCGGAGTGATGACCTCGATGGCGTATGCGGCCGGACCGGTGGGCTTCATGCTGGCCGGGCCGCTGGTGGACAACTTCGGCCTGCGGGCGGCATTTCTCGGTCTGGCGCTGCCGATCGTGACGATCGGGCTGCTGTGCCCGTGGATACCGGCGCTGCGGGAACTCGACCGCAAACCATCGACCTGATCGAGGTGGCCATGCACTCCTTCGACATCTCCACGCGCCTGTCCGCCCCGGCGGATCGGGTCTGGCAGCACGTCACCGCCATGTCCGGCGTCAACGGCGAGCTTCGGCCGCTGCTGCGAATGACCGTGCCGGCCGGCCTTTCCGGTGCCAGCATCGCCGAACTGCCGTTGAACCGCCGGGTGGGACGAAGCTGGCTGTTGCTCTTCGGTGTGCTGCCGGTGGACTTCGACGATCTGACCATCGCCGAACGCGGACCCGGCTTCCGCTTCTTGGAGCGATCGGTGATGCTGACGCAATCCTGCTGGGAGCACGAGCGGGTGGTGACGCCCCTCGACGGCGGCTGCACCGTCACCGACCGACTGTGCTGGCGAGGTCGAATCCCACCGTTCGGGGCGCTGTATCGGCTGGCCGTGCAGATCCTGTTCCGCCACCGGCACCGACAGTTGCGCCGACGGTTCGGCACCTACGATTGAGCGCGTGTCCCCCGCCCTCGACGCGCTGATCGCCGAATTGCCCGACGGTGTCGTCGTCACCGACCCCGACATCCTGGGCTCCTACCGCCACGACCGGGCGGCGGATCCCGCGGCCGGCACCCCGCTGGCGGTGGTCCGGCCGACCACGACCGAGCAGGTGCAGGCGGTACTGCGCTGGGCCAGTGCGCACCGCGTCCCGGTGGTGCCGCGCGGCGCGGGAAGCGGGCTGTCCGGCGGGGCGACCGCGGTGAACGGCGGGATCGTGGTGTCGACGGAGAAGATGCGCGCGATCTCCGTCGACCCGGTCACCCGCACGGCGGTGGTGCAACCCGGACTGCTCAACGCGGAGGTGAAGAAGGCGGTCGCCGAACACGGGCTGTGGTATCCGCCGGATCCGTCGTCCTATGAGATCTGCAGCATCGGCGGCAACGTCGCCACCAATGCCGGCGGGCTGTGCTGCGTGAAGTACGGCGTCACCACCGATTACGTGCTGGGACTGCAGGTGGTGCTGGCCGACGGGACCGCGGTGCGCCTCGGCGGACCACGACTCAAGGACGTCGCGGGACTGTCACTGACGAAGTTGTTCGTCGGCAGTGAGGGCACCCTCGGGGTGGTCACCGAGGTGACCCTGCGACTGCTGCCCCCGCAGCGCACCACCGCCACCGTCGTGGCGACCTTCGATTCGGTCGAGGCCGCGGCGAACTCGGTGGTGGAGATCACCGGCACGATCCGGCCGTCAATGCTGGAGTTCATGGACGCCGTGGCGATCAATGCCGTAGAGGACCAACTGCGGATGGGCCTGGACCGCAGCGCCGCGGCGATGATGGTGGCCGCCTCCGACGACCGCGGGCCGGCCGGCGCCGAGGATGCCGAGTTCATGGCCCGGGTATTCACCGAAGCCGGTGCGACGGAATGTTTCTCGACCGCGGACCCGGATGAGGGCGAGGCGTTCGTCGCCGCCCGCCGATTCGCGATCCCGGCGGTCGAGGCCAAGGGCGCGCTGCTGCTCGAGGACGTCGGGGTGCCGCTGCCCAGACTGGCCGACCTGGTCGGCGGGGTGGCCAAGCTCGCCGCGGATGCGGGCCTGACCATCTCGGTGATCGCCCACGCCGGGGACGGCAACACCCACCCGCTGATCGTCTACAACCCCGCCGATCCGGAGATGACGGCCCGCGCCGAGAAGGCGTTCGGCGACATCATGGACCTGGCGGTCAGCCTCGGCGGCACCATCACCGGCGAGCACGGGGTGGGACGGCTCAAGAAGCCCTGGCTGGCCGGGCAACTGGGGCCCGAGGCCATGGAACTCAACCGACGCATCAAGGCCGCGCTGGACCCGGACGGGATCCTCAACCCGGGCGCCCTGATCTAGCGAGCAACGTGGTTGACACCACGATCCCCGCAACCGCACCATGAGACATGAGCACCGATTTGTCTCATGCCTCGTTCGAACTGCGCAGTGGCCCCACCTGGGCCGACCCCTGGCCGATGTACGCCGCACTCCGCGACCACGACCCGGTGCACCATGTCATGCCGGCGAACCCCGACGCCGACCACTGGGGGGACTACTGGGTGCTGTCCCGACACGCCGACGTCTGGGCGGCCGCCCGGGATCACCAGACCTTCTCCTCCGCCCAGGGCCTGACCGTCAACTACGGCGAACTGGAACTCATCGGCCTCAAGGACAACCCGCCGATGGTGATGCAGGATCCGCCGGCGCACACCGAGTTCCGCAAACTGGTGTCGCGCGGGTTCACCCCGCGCCAGGTCGAGGCCGTCGAACCGAAGGTCCGCGAGTTCGTCGTCGAGCGCATCGAGAGGCTGCGGGCCGCCGGCGGCGGGGACATCGTCGCGGAGCTGTTCAAGCCCCTCCCGTCGATGGTGGTGGCGCACTATCTCGGTGTCCCGGATGCCGACCGGGACCGGTTCGACGCCTGGACCGAGGCGATCGTCGCGGCCAGCACCGCACCGGGCGGACTGCTCGGCGCCACCGAGGCGCTCACCTCGATGGTGGCGTACTTCACCGAACTGATCGAACGCCGTCGCCGCGAACCCGGCGATGACACGGTGTCGCATCTGGTGGCCGCCGGAGTCGGAGCCGACGGCGACGTGGCGGGAATGCTGTCGATCCTCGCCTTCACCTTCACCATGGTCACCGGCGGGAATGACACCACGACCGGATTGCTCGGCGGCGCCGTGCAATTGCTCGACCGGGATCCCGCCCAGCGCCGGATGCTCGGGCAGCAACCGGAGCTGATTCCCGACGCCGTCGAGGAGTTTCTGCGGCTCACCTCGCCGGTGCAGGGCCTGGCACGCACCACCACCCGGGACGTGACGATCGAGGGTCGCGACATCCCGGCGGGCCGCAAGGTGCTGCTGCTGTACGGCTCGGCCAACCGCGATGAACGGCAGTACGGACCGGACGCCGCAGACCTCGACGTGCGGCGGCGGCCGCGCAACATCCTGACCTTCAGCCATGGTGCGCACCACTGCCTGGGCGCCGCCGCCGCCCGGATGCAGTCCCGGGTGGCGTTGACCGAGTTGCTCACCCGGTGCCCCGAGTTCGACGTCGACGAGTCCGGGATCGTCTGGGCCCCGGGCAATTACGTGCGCCGACCGCTGACGGTGCCGGTCCGGATGGGCTGAGGTGGATGCCGAGCGCGTTCTGGACGCCGCCGCCGCGCTGTTCGCCGAACGCGGGGTGGACGCGGTCGAGATGCAGGACATCGCCCGGGCGGCGGGGTGTTCCCGCGCGACGCTGTATCGCTGCTTCGAGAACCGGGCCGCCCTGCATGGCGCCTTCGTACAGCGCGAGGCCCGCGCGGTGGCAGCCCGGCTGACCGATCACACCTCCGGGATCGAGGATCCTCGGCAACGACTGCTCACCGGCCTCAGCGAGGCGCTGCGCGCGGTACGCGAAAGGCCCGCCCTGGCAGCCTGGTTCAGCAAGACCTCGGCCGGAGCCGAGGCCGCCGGGTCGTCGAAAGCGGTGCAGGTATTGACCGCTGCGTTCGTTCGGTCGTTGGGTTCCGGCTCCACCGAGAAGGCCGACCGGCAGGCCCGCTGGCTGGTCCGGGTGGTGGCCTCATTTCTCGTCTCCCCCGGCCGAGACGTCGACGACGAGCGGGCCATGCTCGAGGAGTTCGTGCTTCCCCTGTTTTTCCCGGCCGGACAGTCCGTCCGGCGGTAGCGTCGGATTGGTGCCGGACGAGGAACTGCACGAGGAGGCACTGCACGAGGAGACGTGGTCGTGGACCCTTTACCGGACCGCGGAAGGGCTCCTGCTCATCGTGGTGTGCGGTTCGGTGGGTATCTACGAGCGTTCGCTGCTGCTGACCGATGATGAAGCCGCCCGCTGGGAACGCTGCGGGCCCGCGGGGCTGGAACCGATGGTCGAGGCCGTCCGCAATGACGTCACCGGAGCCCGCTACGGAGAGCGCTACATCCGGTGAGCGATCCGGTTCTGGACGATCTCCTGGCGCGGGTGTCGCGATCGTCGAATCGGTTGCGGGTGGCGATGGGCATCACCGCCACACTCTGTGTCCTGCTGGTGGCGGGTATCGCCGCGGACCCTTCGATGTGGACGGGGGCGTGGGGGTGGCGCGTCGGCGGCGCCGTCGGCATGGCGTTCTTCGGAGCGGTCGCCCTGGCGCTCACCTACACCGCCTTCTGGCGCCAAACGCGGCACATCGCCCGGCTGCGCCGCACCCTTACCGACCAACCACATGCCATCCGCTCGATCCGGCTGCTGGTCGCCCGGGCGGTACCGGTCGCCTCCTGGTCTCCCGACGACGGTTCCGCGCGCACCGGGTTGCACATCGCGGTCGAGGATGACGCGGGCCGCCACTGGCTGCTGCCGGTGTCGCGGGCCGATGCGGCGACCGTCGTCGGCGAACTGCGCAGACGCTGCCCGCGGGCGGCCGACGGCCCCTAGTTCCGAAAGTTCCGAACCCGCGTGAAGCGGTGCAGCACCCAGGCCGCCGGCACGCTCAGCGCCATCGTGACGACGAACAACGCCGGCATCGATCCGGTGTAGACCCGCCAGTGGAGGATCTCCACCATCGCGATCTCCATCAGGATCAGGTGAACCAGAAAGATCTCGTAGGAGATCTCACCGAGCCACACCATCGGCCGGCTTGCCAGCACCCGCGCATACCAACCGGCCTCGCCACCGGGCCGCGCCCCGCCCGGACCGACCAGCGCCAGCGGGGCGACGACAAGGGTCGCGATCACCGCGAAGAACACCGTCTTGGTGACGGCCTGGGCAAGCCCGGCCGGCGAGGTCGTCGGTTCCCCGGCGATCGGGGTGGCGGCGATGAAGAAACACAGCACCGCCAGCGGGACGGCGATGAACCCGTAGCAGCGCACTCCCATCGCGGCGAGCACCGTCAGCATCATGCCGCCGATGAACCACGCCAGATACCCGGGCAGCCACAGCCGGGCGCCGTCGGGCAACCCGTGCGTGGTGTGCACGAACGCCATCCACGCCGGACTGATGAGCGCGAGCACGGCCAGGCCCGCCAGCAATAGTCGGGGCTGCCACCGGCGCCGGCACAGCACCACCAACAGCAGGAACGCCAGCACCGGAAGTGCCGCGTAGAACGCCACCTCGACGGCCAGGCTCCACATCTGGGTAAGGCCCTGGTGCAAGTGGGAGAACATGTAGGCGTCGGTGTAGATCTGGGTCAACGACAGGTTGCGGAGCAGCCCGTACCAGCTGTGGCCGGGGTTCGGACCGGCCGTGCGGAAGTGGTAGATCAGATAGGCGACCAGGACGGTCACCACGTAGGCGGGCATGATGCGCCGAACCCGATGCCAGGCGTAGCGGCGCACCGACGGCGCGGCCGACCCGCATGCGGCGGCCTGCACCCACGGACCGAACAGCAGGTACCCGGACAGCACGAAGAAGATCGGCACGCCGATCTCCATCCGGGAGTACACCAGGCCGGCGTACCCGTGGGTGTACTTGCCGGTGGTGTAGGCGGCGTGGGTGGCCACCACCAAGAGGGCCGCCAGCGCACGCACCCCCGTCAGCGAGGCGACCCGGTCCACCGTCGAGACGGCCTCAAGGCCGCCCTGGTCGAGCTCCTCGGCAGCGGTCATTGCCTGGGGCGGCGCGGCTTCCCGCTGTCGGGCTTGGACCCATGAGCCCGGCGGCGTTCGGGCTTGAGGTCGATCAGCACGCCCTGGATGCGGGTGTTCTCCAGTTTCTTCCAGGCCTCCTTGGGAAGCCTGGCCGGCAACTCCACCAGCGAGTGGTCCACCTTGATGGTGATGTGCCCGAAGTCGCTGCGGTGCAGACCGCCCTCGTTGGCGATGGCCCCGACGATGGCGCCCGGGTTGACCTTGTGCCGCTTGCCGACCGCGATCCGGTAGGTGGCCAGGTCGTCGCGCACCTTCCGGGGCGCGCGGTCAGGGCGCTCGGCACGCTCAGGGCGCTCTCGGCGCTGCTCCGGCGGCAGTTCGGTCATCAGGAACTCCGCACCGTCGCGGCTCTGCAGCGCCAGCGCGGCGGCGATATCGGCCATCGGAACGTCGTTGTCGCGTTCGTAGTCCTCGATCAGCCGCCGGAACATATCGAAGCCGGGAGCGTTGAGCGCGTCGGTGATCGAGTCGCGGAACTTCTCCACCCGTTGGGCGTTGACGTCCTCGACCGACGGCAGCTGGCCCTCGACCAGCTTCTGGCGGGTGACCCGCTCAATGGAGTTCAGCAGATGCCGTTCGCGCGGGGTGACGAACAGCAGCGCGGTGCCCGACCGGCCGGCCCGACCGGTGCGCCCGATGCGGTGCACATAGGACTCCGGATCGTGCGGGATGTCGAAGTTCACCACGTGCGAGATGCGCTCGACGTCAAGGCCTCGAGCCGCGACGTCGGTCGCCACCAGGATGTCGATCGTGCCGTCCTTGAGCTGCGAAATGGTGCGCTCGCGCACGGCCTGCGGAATGTCCCCGTTGATGGCCGCCGCCGCGAACCCGCGGGCCCGCAGTTTCTCAGCGACCTCTTCGGTGGCCTGCTTGGTGCGGACGAACACGATCATCGCGTCGCCCTGCTCGACCTCGAGCAGCCGGGTCAGCGCGTCCATCTTGCGCGGGTAGGACACCTGGTAATAGCGCTGGGTGATGTTCTCGGCGGTCTGGGTCTTCGACTTGACCATGACCTCGACCGGGTCATGCAGGTACTTGGCGGTGATCTTCTTGATACCCGGCGGCATGGTGGCCGAGAACAAGGCGACCTGTTTGTACTCCGGGGTGTCGGCGAGGATGCGTTCGACGTCCTCGGCGAAACCCATCTGCAGCATCTCGTCGGCCTCGTCGAGCACCAGATAGTCCAGGTGCGACAGATCCAGGCTGCCCTTGTCCAGATGGTCGATCACGCGGCCGGGTGTTCCCACGACGACCTGCGCCCCACGCTTGAGACCGGCCAGCTGCGGGACGTAGGACGAGCCGCCGTAGATCGGCAACACGTTGATCTTCCGATGTGCGCCGTAGCGGCTGAACGCCTCGGCAACCTGCAGGGCCAGTTCCCGGGTCGGGGCCAGCACCAGCGCCTGGGTGTTCTTGCTCTCGACGTCGATACGGGAGAGCACCGGGATCGCGAAGGCGGCGGTCTTGCCGGTGCCGGTCTGGGCCAGACCGACGACGTCCGATCCAGCCAGCAGTGCCGGGATGGTCGCTGCCTGGATGGCCGACGGGGTCTCGTAGCCGACATCGGCCACCGCCTGCAGAACCGCGGGATGGATGTCTAAGTCTGCGAAGGTCTGCGGCGCTGTCATTGGGTCTGCAGTCTAGTCGGCCGGTACCGTGGCGCGATGTGTGGCAGGGACAACGGGCCCGCCCGATCGGGGGGCTGACGCGCGCGGTGCTCGCCGCCGCGTCCATCGGGGTGCTGCTGGCGGGCTGCGGTTCCGGCGATTCGACGGTGTCCAAGACGCCACTGCCGACCACCACGCCGGCGACCACCCCCCAGGGCGCGGCGACGGAGTCCCCTCCCCCGCCGTCCGAACCCCCTGCCCCGGACCCGTGCGCGGTCGACCTGGCTGCGCCGGCGATCGCGAAGGCCGTCTCCGAACTTCCCCGCGACCCGCGCAGCGGGCAGGGCTGGAATCCGGAACCGGTGGCGGGCAACTACAACGAGTGCGCCCCGCTGTCTGCGGTGATCATCAAGGCCAACACCAACGCCGAGAACCCCAACACCCGCGCGGTGTTGTTCCACCTCGGCAAGTTCATTCCCACCGGGGTTCCGGACACCTACGGGTTCAACGGAATCGACCTCAGCCAGAGCACCGGCGACACCGTCGCCCTGCGGTTCGACGGCGGGATGGGGTTGGCGAGCATCGTGCGTTTCCGGTGGAACGGCAACGGTGTCGAATTGATCGGAAGTACCGGCTGAGGGCACCGTCCCACTCAATCGGGCCCACGAAACCCGACACGAAACCCAAGGAGGAACAGCGGTGAGCGAACACGACGTCCGGATGGTGATCCTGTCCACCGACGACCTGGACGAGTCGATCAGGTTCTACAGCGAAACCCTGGGTATGCCGGTGAAGTTCCGCGACGGAACACATTTCGCCGCCCTCGACGGCGGGTCGATCACGCTGGCCCTGGCGACCGCGATCGATCATCCGATCCCCGGCCAGGTGGTGGTGGGCATCAAGACCGCCGACGTCGACGCCGCCGCCGCGGCGGCCGAGGCCAGCGGCGGGGGCATCGTGAAGGGCCCGTACGACGACGCCCACGAGCGCCGCGCCGTGGTCTACGACAACAAGGGCAACGGATTGGTGTTCTACAGCCCGCTCAAGCGCTGATCGGACATGCTCGACCGGCTGGCCGGGATCGTCGGTGCCGCCCATGTCAGCGCCGACCCGGATGTCCTGGCCGCCCGCAGTGTCGATTGGACCGGACGGTACCGGGGCCGGGCCACCCTGCTGGTTCGCCCGGGTGACGCCGGTGAGGTGGCCGCGGTGTTGCGGGCCTGCCGCGACGCCGGCATCCCGGTGACCGTGCAGGGCGGGCGCACCTCGCTGGTCGCTGGGACGGTGCCCGAACACGACGACGTCCTGCTGTCGACCGAACGCCTCACCGCGATGGGCGCGGTGGACCCCACGGCTCGGACACTGACCGTCGCGGCCGGAGTGACACTGGCGGCCGCCCAGCACGCCGCCGCCGAGGCCGGGCTGCGAGTCGGGGTCGACCTCGCCTCCCGGGACTCGGCAACCATCGGCGGCATGGCCTCGACCAATGCCGGCGGGCTGCGCACGGTGCGCTACGGGAACATGGCCGAACAGGTACTCGGACTGCAGGTCGCGCTGCCGGACGGATCTCTGCTGCGCCGCCATCCGAAAGTGCGCTGCGACAACACCGGCTATGACCTGACCCGACTGTTCGTCGGCGCCGAGGGCACGCTGGGGGTGATCACCGAGGTGGACTTGCGGCTGCACCACATACCTCCCCATCGGATCGTGGCGTTGTGCGGCTTCGCCGACCTCGAAGATCTGCTGGTGACAGCGCGGCGACTGGGCGACCTCGAGACCGTCGCCGCGCTCGAACTCATCGACGGCGGGGCCGCCGCACTGGCCGCCGACCACTTCGGCCTCCCGGTGCCGGTCACCGGGGCCTGGCTGCTGTTGGTCGAGTTGGCCGGCAACACCGATCAGGGCGACCTGCTGACCTCCGTTGTGAACACCGCACTCGACACGCTGACGGGCGAGCCCGCGGTGGGCGTCGACGCCGCCGGGATGCAGCGCCTCTGGCGGGTCCGCGAGGCACTGGCCGAGGTCGTCGGACTGTTCGGCCCACCGCTGAAATTCGATGTGGCTCTTCCGATTCCGGCCGTCGCGGCCTTCACCGCGCAGGCGGCCGCCATCACCACCCGGATCGCGCCGGGTGCCCGGGCGGTGTTGTTCGGGCATATCGGGGAGGGCAATCTGCACCTCAATCTGCTCGGGTGTTCGGCCGGGCAGGAGTCGGCGATCTACCCGGAGATGATGGCGCTCATCGCCGCCCACGGCGGCAACGTCAGTTCCGAACACGGGGTCGGCAGCCGCAAACGGGCCTACCTCTCGATGTCGCGCGAGCCGACCGATATCGCCGTGATGCGCTCGATCAGGGCGACCCTCGACCCGACCGGCTTCCTCAACCCGGCGGTGCTGTTCGACTGACTCTCTACTGACTCGAAGGCGACCACGGACGGCTTGTAGGGTCAGCAACGGGCCTTCGACGCCCCCATCGGTGAGGAGAGAAGCATGCATCCGGATCGTTTCCGCGGCCTGGTCGACGCGGTCGATACCGCCACAGGCCCGTTTGTGTCGGTCTACTTCGACGACTCCCATGACACCGCCGACGCCGCGGCCCAGCTCGATGCGCGCTTGCGCGACATTCGTAAGCACCTCGAGGACGAGTCCGTCGACACCGCGGTGATCGAGGCGATCGACGCCAGGGTGCGCAGCACCCACCCGCCGGTCGGCCGCAGCGGGCGCGGTGTGATCGCCTGCGGTACCCGGATAGTGCTCGATCAGCATCTGTCCGTCCCGCCGGTCACCACCGTGATCAGGGTCTCCGAGCTGCCTTACATCCTGCCGGTGGTCGAGCACGGCATCCCGCACGCCTCCTACCTCAAGGTGGCCGTCGACCACACCGGGGCCGACATCTCCCTGCATGACGGCGGCCGGTCCGGCGCCGAGACGGTCGAGGGCTCGGGGTACCCGGTGCACAACGCCCACAAGGCCGACACCGCCGGCTACGGCGGCCCCCAGGGTCATGTCGAGGAGGCGGTACGCAAGAACATCCGCGAGGTCGCCGACCGGGTCACCCACCTCGTTGACGAGCGCGGTGTCGACATCGTGTTCGTCACCGGCGAGGTCACCGCGCGCGCGGAACTGCTGACCGCGCTGCCGGAGCGGGTGGCCGAGCGGGCCGTGCAGATCCAGGGCGGCGGCCGCACCGCGGGCACCGACGAGGCCGAGGTGGCGGCTGAGATCGACCAGGAGTTCGCCCGGCTCCGCCAGTCGGTGCTGGACGAGACCGCCGAACGGTTCGCCGCCGGCCGTGGCACCGGCCTGGCCGTCGACGGACTGGCCAACGTGACCGCAGCCCTGCGGGACGGCTCGGTGGACACCCTGATCATCGGTGACCTCGGCGCCGCGACGGTCGTCGCCGACCGCGACCAGGTGATGCTGGTGGGCGCCGACACGGACACCGTGTCCGCGCTCGGCGGGTCGCCGGACCGGGTGCTGCCGGCCGACGAGGCGCTGCCCTGGCTGGCGGTGGCCATCGGGGCGTCGCTGGTGCGCACCGACGACCGCCTCGACCCGGCCGACGGTGTCGGAGCGGTGCTGCGCTACGCCGACCCGAACGTCGGCTGACCCGGGGCCGATCAGGCGCTGCACACGGGAACCGGCCGGGCACTCGACGGCAGGGGCGTTCGTTAGCCTGGCGTGACACCGATAGAAAGGCCGGTCATGAGGTTTCGCCGCAAGCAGAAGGCGGACAACACACCGGCGCGTATCGAGGGCGACCCCGGAGTTCCCGAAGCGGGCTTGTCGGCCAAGCTGCTCTCACATGTGTTGGAGTCCAGCGCCCGGGTACAGGCGCCCGCGGTCAAGGCCTACGTCGCCAGACTGCGGCGGACGCACCCCGAGGCGAGTCCGGACCAGATCGTCACCCGTTTGGAAAAGCACTACCTGGCAGCGGTGATGGCCAGCGGAGCGGCCGTCGGCTCGGCGGCCGCCTTCCCCGGGATCGGGACCCTGACGGCGCTGTCGGCGGTGGCCGGCGAGACCGTCCTGTTCCTCGAGGCGACAGCCGCCTTCGTCCTTGCCGTGGCCGAGGTGCACGGCATCCCGGTCGAGGACCGCGAGCGCCGCCGCACCCTGGTGCTGACTGTTCTGGTCGGTGAGGAAGGCAAGGGAGCGGTCAAGGACCTGCTCGGGCCGGGACGCACCAGCGGCGCCTGGCTGGCCGAGGCGGAGTTGCTGCCACTGCCGGTGGTGTCGCAGCTCAATTCGAAGTTGATGCAGTACTTCGTGAAGAAGTACACGATCAAACGCACCGCGATGGCCTTCGGCAAGTTGCTGCCCGTCGGAATCGGGGCGGCCGTCGGCGGCGGCGGCAACCGGCTGATGGGCAAGAAGATCGTCGCCAACGCCCGGTCGGCCTTCGGCCCGGCCCCGGCCCGGTGGCCGGGCGCCCTGCAACTGTTGCCGCCGGTCACCGACGCGTAAATCGCTGACCTGCACACCTGAGATGTTCGAGCCACCGGTTCCATCACCGAACTGCTCGGACGGACCCGCCTCGCCGCACCCCCGGACGAGATAGCCTTACCTGGTCGTCGCTGTGACGACCGAACCAGCAGATCACATTGGCACAGGATCGAGGCGAGCGAGTCCTTGAGCAGCACTAATTCCCCTTTCGGCCAGAACGAGTGGTTGGTCGAGGAGATGTACCGCAAGTTCCGTGACGACCCCTCGTCGGTCGATCCGAGCTGGCACGAGTTCCTGGTGGACTACCACCCCGAGTCGGCATCGCCGGCCGGCGCCGCAGCCGCACCCCGCACCCCTGCCGCCCCGGCGCCCGCCCCTGCGGCCACCGCCCCGAGCAACGGCGCCCCCGCGGCAGCACCGGCTCCGGCTGCCCCGCCCGCGCCCGTCGCGGCGGCACCGACCCCAGCCCTCGCCCCTGCTCCGGCCGCCCCGGCGCCGGCGGCCCCCTCCCCGGCTGTCCCGGCGGCTGCCGGTGACGAGAACCAGGTGCTGCGCGGCGCGGCGGCCGCCGTCGTGAAGAACATGACCAGCTCGCTGCAGATCCCCACCGCCACGAGCGTCCGCGCCATTCCGGCGACCCTGATGATCGACAACCGCATCGTCATCAACAATCACCTCAAGCGCACCCGTGGCGGCAAGATCAGCTTCACCCACCTGCTCGGCTATGCCATCGTCCAGGCGGTCAAGAACTTCCCGAACATGAATCGGCACTTCGCCGAGATCGACGGCAAGCCCAACGTCGTCACCCCGGAGCACACCAATCTCGGTCTGGCCATCGACCTTCCGGGCAAGGACGGCAAGCGCTCATTGGTCGTGGCGGCGATCAAAGGCTGTGAGACCAAGCAGTTCGCCGAGTTCGTCGCCGCCTACGAGGACATCGTCCGTCGTGCCCGCGACGGCAAGCTGACCGCCGAGGACTTCGCCGGCGTCACCATCTCGCTGACCAACCCCGGCACGCTCGGCACCGTGCACTCGGTACCGCGGCTGATGGCCGGGCAGGGCGCGATCATCGGTGCCGGAGCCATGGAGTACCCGGCGGAGTTCCAGGGTGCCAGCGAGGAGCGCATCGCCGAACTCGGCGTGGGCAAACTCATCACGCTCACCTCCACCTACGACCACCGCATCATCCAGGGCGCGGAGTCCGGGGACTTCCTGCGCACCATTCACCAGTTGCTGCTCTCCGACGACTTCTGGGACGAGATCTTCGTCGACCTCGGCATCCCCTACGAGCCGGTGCGCTGGCGCACCGACAACCCGGACTCGATCGTCGACAAGAACGCCCGGGTCATCGAACTGATCGCGGCCTACCGCAACCGCGGCCACCTCATGGCCGATATCGACCCGCTGCGGCTGGACAAGAACCGGTTCCGCATGCACCCCGACCTCGATGTGCTGACCCACGGCCTGACGCTGTGGGACCTGGACCGCGAGTTCAAGGTCGACGGGTTCGCCGGCAAGGAGTACAAGAAACTCCGCGATGTCCTGTCGGTGCTGCGCGACGCCTACTGCCGACACATCGGCGTGGAATACACCCACATCCTCGAACCCGAGCAGCAGAAGTGGCTTCAGGAGCGCATCGAGGTCCGCCACGACAAGCCGACCGTCGCGCAGCAGAAGTACATCCTCAGCAAGCTCAACGCCGCCGAGGCGTTCGAGACATTCCTGCAGACCAAATACGTCGGGCAGAAACGCTTCTCGCTGGAGGGCGCCGAGTCCGTCATCCCGATGATGGATGCGGTGATCGACCAGGCCGCCGAGCACGGCCTCGACGAAGTGGTCATCGGCATGCCGCACCGGGGGCGGCTGAACGTGCTGGCCAACATCGTCGGCAAGCCCTACTCGCAGATCTTCAGCGAGTTCGAGGGCAACCTGAACCCGACGCAGGCGCATGGCTCCGGCGACGTGAAGTACCACCTCGGCGCACAGGGCACCTACATCCAGATGTTCGGCGACAACGACATCGAGGTGTCACTGGTGGCCAACCCGTCGCATCTGGAAGCGGTCGACCCGGTGCTCGAGGGTCTGGTGCGGGCCAAGCAGGACCTCATCGACGGCATCGGACCCGATGGCAGCCCGCGCGAGTTCACCGTCGTACCGCTGATGCTGCACGGCGACGCCGCATTCGCCGGTCAGGGTGTGGTGGCCGAGACGCTGAACCTGGCACTGCTCAAGGGCTACCGCACCGGCGGCACCATCCACATCGTGGTCAACAACCAGATCGGCTTCACCACCGCGCCGGAGTTCTCCCGGTCCGCCGAGTACTGCACCGACGTCGCGAAAATGATCGGCGCGCCGATCTTCCACGTGAACGGCGACGACCCCGAAGCGTGTGTGTGGGTGGCCCGTCTGGCGATGGATTTCCGCGAGGCGTTCAAGAAGGACGTCGTCATCGACATGCTGTGCTACCGGCGGCGCGGTCACAACGAGGGCGACGACCCGTCGATGACCAACCCGGCGATGTATGACGTCATCGACACCAAGCGCGGGGTGCGCAAGAGCTACACCGAGGCGCTGATCGGCCGCGGCGATATCTCCATCAAGGAGGCCGAGGACGCACTGCGCGACTACCAGGGCCAACTGGAGCAGGTGTTCAACGAGGTCCGGGAGTTGGAGAAGCACGAGGTCGAACCGAGCGAATCGGTGGAGACCGCGCAGATGCTCCCTCGCGGCATGACCACCGCGGTGGACAAGTCGCTGCTGGCCCGGATCGGCGACGCACACCTGGCGGTGCCGGAGGGCTTCACCGTGCACCCTCGGGTCAAGCCGGTACTGGAGAAGCGCCGCGAGATGGCCTACGAGGGCAAGGTGGACTGGGCGTTCGGCGAACTGCTGGCGCTGGGCACCTTCCTGGCCGAGGGCAAGCTGATCCGGTTCTCCGGCCAGGACACCCGGCGCGGCACCTTCACCCAGCGCCACGCCGTGGCGATCGACCCGAACACCGGGGCCGAGTTCACGCCGCTGGACCTGCTGACCCTCAACCCCGACGGCACCCCCAACGGAGGCCGCTTCCTGATCTACGACTCGCCGCTGTCGGAGTACGCGGCCGTGGGCTTCGAGTACGGATACTCGGTGGGCAATCCCAAGGCAATCGTGTTGTGGGAGGCCCAATTCGGCGACTTCGTCAACGGGGCACAGTCCATCATCGACGAGTTCATCAGCTCCGGTGAGGCGAAGTGGGGCCAGCTGTCCGACGTGGTGCTGCTGCTTCCGCACGGCCACGAGGGGCAGGGTCCGGACCACACCTCGGGTCGCATCGAGCGCTTCCTGCAGCTGTGGGCTGAGGGGTCGATGACGATAGCGATGCCCTCGACGCCGGCGAACTACTTCCACCTGCTGCGCCGGCACGGCCTCGACGGCGTGCACCGGCCGCTGATCGTGTTCACCCCGAAGTCGATGCTGCGGAACAAGGCCGCCGTCAGCGATATTCGGGACTTCACCGAGCAGAAGTTCCGTTCGATCATGGAGGAGCCGACCTACACCGACGGCGACGGGGACCGCAGCAAGGTCACCCGGATCCTGCTGACCAGCGGCAAGATTTACTACGAGTTGGAGGCCCGCAAGCGCAAGGAGGCCCGCGAGGACATCGCGATCGTCCGGATCGAACAACTCGCACCGCTGCCGAAGCGTCGGCTGGCTGCCACCCTCGACCTGTATCCCAACGCGCGGGAGTTCCGCTGGGTGCAGGAAGAGCCGGCCAACCAGGGCGCCTGGCCGACGTTCGGCCTGATGCTGCCGGAGTTGTTGCCGGACAAGCTGACCGGGATCAAGCGCATCTCCCGGCGCGCGATGTCGGCACCGTCGTCGGGTTCGTCGAAGGTGCACGCCGTCGAACAGCAGGAGATCCTCGACGAGGCGTTCGGCTAAGGCGCGCCAGCGCCGCAGACGACCACCGACGCGCCAGCGCCACCGACGCGCCAGCGCCGCAGACGACCACCGACGCGCCAGCGCCGCAGACGAACACCGAGGAGACATCAGGATCGGACGAGGCGTTCGGCTAAGGCGCGTCGGCCCCGCGGGCTGCATTCGCGCGTCCTCTGGCGGGACTGTCCTATCCAGGCCGCTCTGCCTCGGGGTGCTTTGCTTCGGGTGGTTCGTTGTCGGGGTGGAGTAGTCGTTCGGGGTGGTGGTGGTCGTTGGTTCGGGTTTGGCCTCGGTCGAGGTGGGGTGGGGGGATCCATTCGGTTCGGTTGTCGG
>Ga0208823_1000248_pt1 | contig 46270 bp, 33 predicted proteins | sample AD_UKC075_MetaG_FD_184440 | JGI IMG/M metagenome (GOLD analysis project Ga0208823, IMG submission 184440) | Active sludge microbial communities of municipal wastewater-treating anaerobic digesters from USA - AD_UKC075_MetaG (SPAdes) (version 2) | ecosystem: Engineered > Bioreactor > Anaerobic >...
AACATGATGATGATGACCTTCGGCGCGCTCGCGGTCATCCTCATCGTCTGGACCGTGGTGGGCTACTCGCTCGCCTTCGGGGATGACCTCGGCGCCGGATTGCTCGGCAACCCGCTGCAGTATGCCGGTCTCGGCCAGCTGCTCTCCCCCGCCGCCGACGGGGTGGGCACCGTCCCTGCGATTCTGTTCGCAGTCTTCCAAGGGCTGTTCTGCGTCATCACCGGGGCCCTGGTGTCCGGTGCGATTGCCGACCGGGCCCGGTTCGGTGCCTGGCTGGTGTTCATCGGCGCTTGGACGATCCTGGTCTATGCCCCCGTTGCCCACTGGGTATTCGACTTCTCGTCAGGCACGCATGTGGGCGGCTGGCTGGCCAACCAGATCGGCGTCGTCGACTTCGCCGGCGGCACAGCGGTCGAGATCTGCTCGGGCGCCTCCGGGTTGGCGCTCGCCCTCGTGCTCGGCAAGCGGATCGGATTCGGACGCGACCCGATGCGCCCGCACAACCTCACCCTCGTCATGCTCGGCGCAGGGCTGCTGTGGTTCGGCTGGTTCGGCTTCAACGCCGGGTCGGCGCTGGGGGCTGGGCACAAGGCCGCAGTGGTCTTCGTAACTACCCTGCTCGCCGGTGCGTCGGGCACGCTCGGCTGGCTGGTACTCGAGCGCTTCCGCGACGGCAAAGCCACCTCGCTCGGCGCCGCCTCCGGGATGGTCGCCGGGTTGGTGGCCATCACCCCCTCCTGTGGTTCGCTCACCCCGGCCGGCGCGCTGCTCATGGGGGCCGTGGCCGGCGCAGTCTGCGCGGCGGCCGTGGGGTTGAAGTTCCGCTTCGGCTATGACGACTCGCTGGATGTCGTCGGCGTCCACCTCGTCGGCGGCATCGTCGGCACGCTGGGCATCGGCCTGCTGGCCACCGCGGCGGCGCCCACTGCGGTCGACGGACTGTTCTATGGCGGCGGGGTCACCCAGCTGGGCAAGCAGGCGCTCGGTGGCGCGGTCGTTCTCGTCTACGCCTTCCTTGTCTCGGGGGCCCTCGGGTTCGTCGTCAACAAGCTCATGGGCTTCCGGCTCATCCCCGAGCACGAGGTCAGCGGGATCGACCTGGCTATCCACGGCGAAACGGCCTACGACTTCCACACCGTGACCGGCGGACGTGCCGGTGGGCACGGCATACTCCGCTCGCTCACCCATTCAGAGGAGGACTGACGTGAAGCTCGTCACCGCGGTGGTCAAGCCGCACAAGTGGGACGAGGTGCGCGCCGCTCTCGAGACGGTCGGCGTTGCCGGGATGACCGTGTCAGAGGTGAGCGGGTCGGGGCGCCAGAAGGGCCACACCGAGGTCTATCGGGGCGCGGAGTACGACGTCACCCTGGTGCCCAAGGTTCGCATCGAGGTGCTGGTGGACGACCACGACGTCGATGACATCGTCCGCACCATCGTCAGCGCGGCCCGCACCGGGCGGATCGGCGACGGCAAGGTCTGGGTCGTGCCCGTCGACAGCGTCGTGCGGGTGCGCACGGGCGAGCGCGACGAGGACGCGGTCTAGGCAACCCAGGCGCACAGGCGGCCGTGGCCGCCGTGGCAGCGATCGCTCAGAGCCAACCGGAGGAGCGCGCCACCCGGATCGCGTCATGGCGGGTCTTCGCCCCCAACTTGGTCATCGAGGTCGACAGGTAGTTGCGCACGGTCCCCGGGGAGAGGTAGAGCGCCTCGGCGATCGCCTCGGTGTCATGCCCTGCCTCGGCCAGCCTCAGGATGTCTCGTTCCCGCGGCGTGATCGGGGAGGGCCCTTGCCGGAGGGCGTCCGCCGCCATCGCGTGATCGATGACCGTGCCGCCGGCCGCGACCGAGCGGATGGCATCGGCCAGGGCGGCACCAGATGTCGATTTGACCAGATAGCCGGACGCACCCGCAGCCAAGGCGCGGTGGAGGTAGCCGCTGCCAGGGAGGGACGTGAGCAACAGGACCCGGCAGTTGGGGGCCGCCTCGCGGATCTGAGCGGCGGCCTCGATGCCGGTCAGCCCAGGCATGTCGACGTCGAGCACGGCGACATCGGGAAGATGTGTGAGGACGGCCTCAAGCACCTGGTCACCCCTGCCGACGCGTTGCACGACGTCGATGCCGAATGCGGTGACCAACAACGATTCGAGCGCCTCAGCCACGAGGTCGACATCCTCGGCAAGGACGATGCGCAGTCTGGGAGCCGTCACGCGGCCTCGATCTGATGTGGCACGGAGGCGGCCAGCTCGAAGATTGCGCCGTCGGTGGGACCGGCATCGAGCGCACCACCAAGTGCGGAGACCCGCTTGACCATGGTGGACAACCCAGTGCCACCCCCTTCGGTCACTGCGGTCGCTCGGACACCGTCGTTGACGACTCTGATCCTCGAAGCCTGGTCATCGACCCAGATCGTGACATACGCGGACCGGGGTGAGCTGTGCTTGAGCATGTTGGTCACTGACTCTCTCAGGATGGCCGCGAACAGACGATCGACGGACTGCGCCTCGATCACGGCGGTGGTGAATTCAGCCGTCACCCCCAGCCGGGCGAAGAGCCCTTTGGCAGTGGAGATCTCGTCCTCGAGCGACACGATGATCGGGCCGCTGGTGAGCTCCCGCAACCGGCTTTGACCGTCCCGAATCGCCCACTGCGCCTCGAGCAACTGCAGCCTGGCCAGGGCTGGGTCCTGCTCGATGAGAGCCAGGGCCGCCTCGCCACGCAAGCCTGCCGCCACCAAGGTCCGCCCGATGATGTCGTGTAGATCCCGGGAGATTCGCTCGCGCTCGGTGTCGATGCTCAGCCGGGTCAAGTGCTCTCGGGTGGCGATGAGGTTGTCCAGAACGATCGCCAGCCGACTCAAGGCGGCGAGGAGGATCGCGGTGAGCAAGGTGGCAAAGCCCAACCCGAGGAAGAGCACAAGCTCGTCGGTCGTCACGGCGACCAAAAGCAGCCCGACCGCCCACACCCCAAGGCTCGTCATCGCTCCGACGGGGTGGGGGACCGCGAGCAAGAGCGCGGCCAGGGCCAGCCCCAGGCTGGTCCACGCGTTGGCCCCGGGAATGAGGGCCAACGAGAGCGTCGCCAGGGTGATCAGCGCCCAGCGCCGCACGCCGGCGATCTGACCCCGAAGGAGCGCGATCTGCACCACGATGAAGAGCGCCGTGGCTGCGATGGTCCCGAGAACCCCGACCACCCGGCGCTGGGAGCTGAGTCCTGGATCCGCTTGGGTCAGCAGGGACACGACGCTCTGCAACTGCAGGAAGGCGATGAGCACCCACGAGGTGACGATGGCGACTCGACCCTCGGCCGAGCGCGGCATACCGAACGCGACCACCACCACCTCTCGCACGATGTGAGCCGAGGCTGGAACGGCGATGGCGCCCCGAGCCGTCATGCTGACACTAGCGTCGGGCAACACGAAACTCGACCGGAACGCATCCGTCGGCCATCGCCGAGGAGCACCCCGGACGACAGTCCGGTGTGCTCCTCGGCAGCCCGCGGCTTCGACCCGGGTCAGGGTGCTCACGACCGTCGGGTCAGCACCAGAAGAAAGACACGTAGCTGAGCCACGCGGTGGAGTCGTCCCGCCGGTCGTCGGAGGCGTGCAACTGGTCGAGGGTCATCGCTTCATCCCTTCAGATGGTGGGGGTGGCAAGCTGCCGAGCGAAAGTGTCGCCGAGAGTGCGGTCGCCCCGGCAGTGCCTCGCGTCAGGAGTCGCCCATGATGACTGTCATGCCCGGCCGCCGACGGAGTGCCCCCACGCTCCTGCGAGATCGAGGTCGATGACGTCCCCCAGCCGCGGAAAGCCGAGCAACCGGCGGATCAACGTCGCACTACCGTCCATGGCCAGCAGAGCACCAGCGGAGCCGGTGGCCAGATCGTAGGAACACCGGAGTTGGTGTTGGCCGGCGAGCACCGACGCCATTCCGTCCCCGAGCGGCTGGGCTGCGCCTGCGACCCCAGGCTCCCGCGGAGACACGGCAGCGGCCTCGTGCCACCGCAGCAGGCTCAGATGCCGCTTCACCGCGGAGTGCGCGGCGGCCTCGGGGTGGAGCAGCCTGGCGGTCGCCAGCAGCCCGGCCCGTCCGTCGAGCAGTCCCGCCTCGACGATGACGGGCGGATGCAGGGAAGCGATGACTCCGGCACGAATGCGGTGGGCCAACTGGACCACCTGCGGGTCAGGCTCCCACGGCGAGGATGCGGCGGTGTCGAGGAGGTCGGAGGCGAGGACGCCAGCGGCCGCGCTGCCCCGACCGAGGTAGGGCAGCAGCCTGCCCCCCGTCTCCGCCAACAGTCCGGAGCCCACCTCGCGCAATGCCACCGCCTCACGGCGCAGGCACACCCCAGCGGCCTCGCGCAGATCCGCGGGGCTGAGTCCCGCGATTTCCAGCTCCGCCATCCGCAACAAGCACAAACCCACTCCCGCCCAGCCCGCAGTCAGCCCCGGCGCGTAGCCCGCGGGAGGGCTGGGGTCAGCCAGCCGCGCGAGGGTCGTCTGCGTGAGCATGCCGGCCTGCCGGACGAGTTCGGCGCGACCAGGACTCGTCACAGGAAGGCAACCGGCCGTCTCCGCGGCAGCAAGGGCCCATCCCATCCAGCCGTGGGCCCAGCCAGGAGTGGCCACCTGGTCGACTGGCGGTTGGCCGAGGCCGCCCCGTTCAAGCCACGCCTCGACCCTCTCCTGGCGACCGAGCAGGACGAGCGCCCGCATCACGCCATCGACCCCATTGGCCAAGCCCCGCCCGCAATCGGTGTCGGACAAGCCCACGTCGGCCAGCCAATCGATCCATTCGGAAGGAAGCCCGCTCTGGGTAAGGGCAGTATCAGCGAGTCCCGCCAACACCAAGAGGACCCCTGCCGCGCCATGCAGCAACCCCGAACCCGCTCCTGGACTGGTGAATTGCTCATAGTGCCCCGGGAACAACCGATCCTGACGATCCGCCGTCGCCGCGACCGAGAAACCCGCCCACAGCCGTCTCGCGAAGCCATCGTCGACTGCCGCGGCCACGGATGACCCCGCCTCGGAGCCGAGCCCGACATCGGTGCCCTCGACCTCGGTGAGCAGATCCGGTCGCCGCACGAGGACCCCGGCCAGCGGATTGCGCAACACGCGCACGCACTGCTGCGCGCTAGCCACATCAGACATCGGGGAGGGCCCGGCAGCGCTCGCAAAGCCCTCCGCGCCAATCCCGACGCTCACACTCTCCCCGTCCAGGGAGCCGGACTCGAAGTCCACCAGAGTCAGTCGGACGCCGTCGTCGAGGACGTTCGACGGATGCAGGTCCCCGTGCGCCACCCCACGTTCGTGGATAGTGCGCAGCAGTTCGGCGAGCCGAGTCTCGACCCGGTCCGTCCACTCCCGATAAGCCCGACTCGTGACCGGGCTGCCGCCGTCGGGCTGGCCACCAGGGTGCTCGGCGGCCATCCGTCGAGTGAGGGGTTCACCTGGAACGGCACTCATGACAAGCAGGGCGCTGCTGCCGGCATCGACGAAGTCGAGCGGCTCCGGGGCTGCCCCAGATCCGCGCAGTCGTTGCAGGATGAGCCATTCGTGTCGAACCCGGCTCCATCCGTCACCGTTGCGGTGATCCAGGCCGGTGTGACGTCGACCCTCCTTGATGACGATCTCGGCTCCCCCACGGCGGGCGAGATAGACACCACCGGCGTTGGAACGATGCAGGACTGTCACCCCCTCGACGCCGGGGAGCACGACCGGCGACGGGGCCGCTTCTCCGAGGGCCTCGAGCAATTCGGGCGGCAGCGGCGGGCCGGCCACCCCCCGAACATCGATCACCTCAGCACCGCCCAGCAGCAACGCCGGCACCCGCTGGCCGTCGGCGGCATACGTCCACCGCGGGTGATAACCGCCGAAGCGGACGCTGACGGGCGCGTCCGGCGCGCAGTGCTCACCGATCACGCGGGCTGCGGTGACTCCAGCCAGACACGCGCGAAGCGCCCGCACGAGCGCGGCGGACTCCGCGACGTTCTTGGGGTATGCCGTGAGGATCTTGCCGCTGGAGGTCTGGTCGGCGTACTTGGCTTGGTTGAGCTGGACCAGACGCTGGGTGGCGAGATGCTTGACGGCCACACCTAGCCGGACACAGCAGTCTATGGACGCGGTCACCGCGGCGGCCGCGCTGTCTGGATGGGCGCTGACATGGATCTTCCAACCGGCGGCCGGAAGCAGCGCGCCGAGGGGAGCCAACACAGCCCACGGTCCATGCCGTGTCGCATGCCACCCCGGCGGCACCTCTCCGACCAGCGAGGGCGATCCGTCACGTGCGTGGGGGGACCAGGGGACGTCGAAGTAGTGCGGATGCGCGGCGGCATAGGTCAGCGCCCGAGAGTCCACTGCGTCTCCCCGATGGATCGCACTCGACGGTCGATATCAGACTCCGGCGGACTGGAATCCGGCCCGCCGACGTCACCCTACCGAGCAGCCGCTGCGCCAGCGCGGCGACCTGACCCCAGGGCCAGCAGCCGCGCGACCCGCGCCTCGATTGCCGGCTCGATCCCCAGACGGTTGTTCGTCAAGTGCAGGTGATGATGAGCGACCAACGCGACGCTCTGCCCCCAGCCCTGTGGCGGATTCTGGTCCAGAACGGTGCAGAGCCGGGTGGCATGAGCGCGCAGGCCCACACCGATCGTCGGGTCAGCCAGGATCTCGTCGCCCGCGCGCCAGGTGCGCTCACCCAGCGCGAGCATGGCCCTCGAGTCGCGGGATCGAGCGAGCAGGGCACTGCGCCAACCACCGCCGAGCGTGCCTCGGCCCAACCAGTACCAGCCGTAGTGGTAGAGGAAACCCTCCGGGAGGCGTCCTGCGGCGGCGTCGACCAGCGCGAGCATGCTTCCCGCGCACAGGTCCTCCGAGGCGACGCCCGCGATCGGGCGCAGCTGCGCAGCCAGGTCGCTGGAATTGGTGAACAGTTGATGGGCGACCTCCAACCCGAGGGCCCCACCGAACTTCACCGCCTCAGGGCCATAGTGCCGCCGAAGGACCCGGGCACTACCCATGCCCGCCTGCGCCGCTGCTTGCTCAAGCGCCCGCCCCCACTCGTCAGCGTCGACGGTGCCCGCGTGCAGCGGCTGAATGCGCACGCGCAGATGTGGCCCCTGGTGATCGAGATACTGCAGGAAGTGCCAGTGGCGCAGTCGAGGCCGGATGGGCTGCAGCGCGGCAGCGACTCCCTCGAGCAGAGGGGAGGTCCGGCTCAAGGCGTCGACATAGATCCGGTAGTAGATCCAGGGTTCACCCATGCTGGACGACCGCTTGGAATTCGACGACATGACCGTCGCCGAGGGTCGATCGGGGGTCGGTCGAGGCGGGCAGGCCCTCAGTCACGACCAGTCCCCCGTGCGCGCCCGCGTCGAATGCCGCGCATACGGTCAGCGGGTGCTCCACGCTCACCCAGGTGGGTTTGCCCGGGAGAACGGAGGGCGCCGGCTGGCGCCGGACGAAGAACTCCTCAGGTATGCCGTGCCGCTGCCGCCACCGCTCCACGTCGGCCAGGAAGGGCACGACCTGGTCACCGGTGCGCCAGCGAGGGGGGGACCAGCGCAGGTCGACCGACGAGGTGCCCGACGGGGCCGGTTCGGGGATCGTCCAGGTACGCCGCGCCCAGACGACGCCGGCACCGACGACGCGAGGGGCAACCTCGCCTTCACGACCTTCGTGTCCGCAGCCGGTGGCGGCGACGCTGATCGGCGCGATGAACCACGGCGCCGAGATGGTGCACAGGATTCCCTCGACCCCGACGAGCAGATGCGGGGGGATTGCCCCGACATAGTGCAGAGACGCTGCTCGTCCCCGCAGGTCCTCGATTTGAATCGTGTGTGATGCTCGCTCGAGGCGGACGGTGAAGCGGGACAAGTCAACAGCGGCGGGGCTGTCGAGCAGTTCCGGTCCCCATGCGGCCAGGGGCAGGATCTCGTTGGGGCGCTGGGTCGCCGTCCAGTCCCCTGACGCGGTAAAGGCGTAGGCCACCGTGTCGGGAGCCCGCCACCGCGCCGTCTCCACGGCGTCGACTGTCACGGCAGCCCGTACCTGTTCCAGTCGTGCCCATCGCGACCTACTTCCCAAGAAGTCGGCCTGCAGTGAGTTGACCACCACTCCGGCCGAGGAGTCCTGGACATAGGCCACGCTCGCCGGCCGAAGCAGCGAGCCGAGCCCCCGAGGCGGCGGCTGAGTGGCCGGGGGTCGCCCGGTGTATGCCGCTTGGTCCAACGCCGTCAAGGCCTCGATGGCGAATTCCAGCAAGCCAACCCGCCGGTCCCCATGCCGTGCATCCAACAGCGCCATGAGGTGCGCGTAGAGCGGCACGAGTCGCGTGCGCGCGGCCATCACCGGAGCGGCGGCGGTCAGAACGTGTTCCACCGCCGTGTCTGCGGCGACCAACGGCCCTGCCACGGATTCGTGGCCCAGCGACTCGGTGCGAAGCCAGGACGGCGCCGGCCGATGCAACTCGTCGAACGCGTCCCGAGCCGCACTAGTCAACCCAGTCAGACACGACACGATCTCCCTCGGGCTCTCAGCCCGGGTGAATTCCGACTCCCAAGTGCTCAGGGCCTGCAAGATCTCGACAATCGGTCCGCTGAGACGGTCTTGAGCCCAGCTGGCCAGCGACTGCAGCTCCCCGATCTCCGTGATTGCCCACGGTTTCTGCACCAGCGCACGGCCAACCGCGACCCGGTCCATCGCCGTCTCGGGAAGCACTTCCTCGGTGAGTTCGGTCAACTCGTCGCTGCGGTAGAAGAGCCCGTCGCGGCAGGCATAGTGCGGGAGCAGACCCACCGTGGCGCCTGCGACGCGAGCCGTTCCTGGTTCTCCGACGGTCGGCGCCCGGTCCGACGCCCAGATGTCGGGAATCGACAGGAGAGCATGGAACAACTCCACGGCCAACGGGCGGAACGTGGTCCGCTCCTGCGAGACCCCTGGCTGAGCCGTGACCTGTCCGGCACCGGACTCTGGCAGGACGCCGTGAAGTGTCGCCAGGGTGGAGAAGGGGCTGGGCTTGTGGGCAGCCCGGCTCAGATATCGAAGGGCGCTCCGGACGAAGCGTGCCCCGTTGCTGGGCGTCCGACCGCGCTGTACCGCCATGACCTCGGCGGCGAACGCGGGGGACGCGATCGCCAGTCCGTGCAGGAACGCCGGATCGCCGAGCAACTCGGCCACCCCCTGAGCCAACGGGCCCTGGAGGACATTCGGCGTCGGCAGGTTGGCCAGCTCATCCCTTCGCGCACGCGCAGACCGCCACGCGGCCACCGACTCCAAGCCATCGGCTTCGCGCCGCAGGACGCCCTCAAGTCGTTCCGCCACGACACCTGAGTGAATCCCCCGCCGCAACGCCAGCAGTTCGCGGCGCCGCGCACGGTCCTGCAGACCTCCGATGGCCGCGTGCAGATCTGCCTCGGCGCGATCCGCAGCATCGTCCAGGGCCGCAGTGACCTCCAGCCACTCGCGCGCCTTGCCTGCGAGGGCGGCATCGCTGAGCAGATCGAGGTCCTTGCGCGCCAGACCCGCCCGCCGGGCGAGGACGACCCGGGCGGGGCTCATCGTTCGCGCAGCTCGGCCGCCGCCCGCCGGTACCACTCCGGGTGGAGGCCGTCGGACCACGAGGGAATGTAGGCAGGTCGGGGAGCTGCTCCGCCCCGCTCGGACGTCAGGTCCACCGACGTCGGGAGGGACCCGAGGATGAACTCGCCGACCGAGGTCTCTTGCAGGTAGTCCAGGCCGAAGGCCTGTGCGGCCACGTCGCTGTCACCACTGCCGAGGCCACACGCCCCGATCCCCATCGCCGTGGCGACCAAGTAGAGGGTCTGGTAGACGACGCCGACGTGCTTGAGCGTGACGGCATACGCGATGGACCGGTACTTCCATGAGAGCCGCTGGAACCGCGACGTAATCGTCACCAGGACGTCCGGATCCACGCCCCCACCGGCCGAAGTGGACGCCATCTGCAACAGGGCACCGCGCTCCTCGGCGCTGGTGCCCAGGCGCCGGAGCCGATGGGTGTCTGCCTCGTAGTGATAGCTGCCTGGTTCCAGTCCCTCGACGCGACGCACGGTGAGGTAGAACTCGAGCTCGTAGCCCGCACCGCCGCAGGGATATGGGCGCGAGCTGGCCGGGTAGGGCAGACCCGCCTCCGGGTGCGGACCGTACGTGCCGCGGACCCGGGCGCTGCGATACAACAGCTCCGCCAATGACGTCACGGTAAGGGGTTCGGAGCCGAACGTCCGGGTGGACCGCCGTCCCTCCATCACGGTCAGCAGGGAGGGATCACGCCGTTGGATGTCGTCGTAGTCGGGCGTGGGCAGCTCAATGACCGGTCCCTCGTGATGGGGACGCACCGCAGGCAGGGGATCCAACTCGCCACGGAAGGGGAACACGCCGCCGAACGGCTCGTCGGTGCGGCCCAGCCGTGACCGGCTGTGGAAGTAGAGGTCAGGCAACTCCCACTGCCGCAGGACAGGGTCGTCGTCAACGGGATAGTGCGCCGCAGGAGAGTCCGACCCCAGGCGCCCATCTGTCGCTGCGATGTCCAGCAGCCCCGCGCCGACCAACAGGTCCACGCCAGCACGCCAGACGGCCGGCTCCGCACGCTGCGCCACGAGGGCGCCGACGGCAGTCCCAGCACCGAGCCCAGCCAGCACCTGGCCCCACGCCGGATCCACCAAGACGGCGCGAGCACGGGCCAAAGGGCTCTCAAGGACGACGTGGTCGTCCCGACGTCGCGTGATCGCGAAGCGGGACAGACGCACGACCGCGGTATCCGGCACGGGGTCCGGCGCCGGCGTCGGCACTCGATCGGTCGACTCCAGGACAAGGCTTGGGCCACGGTCACCCCACGCTGCCCACGCCGTCAGACCGCCCAATCGCTGGCGCAGCCCCGACAATTCCGCCGATGCCAGTCGATCAGGCGGTGGGACAGGACGCGGCGCACCGCGCCCACCGTCGGCAGTTCCCTCCCACTGCCAGCTGGCCAGCGCTGCGGCCGACGACGGCGACAAGCCGTTGAGCCTCACCACGGGCCGTCCGGCAAGGTCGAGGCGAACTCGACCGTCGGGCTCGAACGCGGCGACGACTCCGGACCGGAAACTGACGTGCACGGCGTGGGCCGGGCCGGGCTGGGTCGGCGCAGGAGCCGCCAGGATCGACTCGGTCTCGGGAAGCAGAATGGTCATCTCGCACTCCTCACAGGAACATGGCAACGGGGTTGAGGTCGGACTCGGGGGTGGGGGCGGGGAGTTGGCCGCGACGCACCGGGACGTCGAACAGCCGCCCGGGCGCGTAACGCGGCCAGAAGTGCCGCATCCCGGGCACCACCACGCGCGCGACAGGTAGACCGATGTCCGGGCGGGTCTGGTCCAGGACGAGCATCTCCATGCCCGCCCGTTCGACGATCTCCTGGCAGACGCGGACGTCCGCGGCCAGGTCGTCCGTGGACCGGTCGACGAAGTCCGCTGGTCCAGCGGGCGCGATCGAACCGTCGGGGACGAGGTAAGGATGTGCCTCGAGTGTGGCGGTGCTCCACCACTCGACTTGGCACGGGTCGTCGAACAAGTAGCGGCCCGTGCCATCGGCCGGCATATGCGCAACTGCGGTCAGGAACTGGTTCATCTCGCTCATCGCACGGCCGATGGCTATCCGGACGTCGAAGTGGCTGCCGAGTGCGAAGAGGATGTCCTGCACCGGTTTGTCGACCCGGTAGCTGACCGCCACGACGGTGGGAATGCCCAGGTCAGTCGTGATGTCGAGCAGCCAGGTGCGTCGGTTGAGGGCGGCATACTGCGCGGTCCAATGGGCGAAGTACGGGTCGCCGAACGCCGTGATGTCGATGGCCCGCACGCGCAGGCGGTTGTACCACCAGATCGCTGTGGCGTCCCGCTCCACGAGCTCCATGAATCCCTGCAGGATGGCGTCCTGCAGGCTCGCTCCCGCAGCGCAGCCGTTGGAGTTGGCGCCCGGCCGGAACGGGTGGTCCACGGAGTTGTAGTTGTAGTAGAGCATCGACGTCGGTGCCCATTTGTGCCGTTGCTCGGTGAGCGACCACAAGGGGGACCATCCCACCGGAAGATCGGGCGGCAACGCCTCCCCCACCCAGTGGAAGTGGCTGGGCCGGGCGTTCCAGGTGTCCCGGTCCCGCAACTGTTCGGCACTGAACAGGTGCACATCGTTGGGCTGGATCACCTCGTCGGCAGGCAACGAGTCGAGGGTGGCGAATCGCTGGCACTCGTCTCCGTGGAAGAGGCCGCTATAGCGCTCGATGGCTTCCCCGAGCGCACTGGCCTTCGCCTGGATCCGGCTGATGCCCTTTCCGCTGCTCGAACTGCGCAGTCCGGCCTTGAGATCGGCGATGTTGCGCATCGGCATGGCGAAGTTCTGTCCCGCAACGTAGACGTGCAGCCCCGGTGCTGCCTGGGGTAGCGCCACCAATTGGCTCACCGGGCCCGTGATCGGGCTGACCAAACGCTCGTAGGTCGCGACGAAGTCCTCCGGTGAACTCGCCCGGTGTCCGCCGTCCTCCGTGCGCGCTTTGGCCAGGGGAGGAAGGTGCACCGGCGCGAGGTCGGCTCGGGCCTGCCGCTGCGGATCCCCGCAGGTCCGGCACTGCGGCCGAGGGTCGAGGTGGTGACGTCGCGTGGCGAGAGTCGCGGTGTCGATCGTGACGACATCTCCGGCGCGGGTCGGGTCGGCCGGCCCGACCCCGTCCTCGGTGCCGACGACCACGCCAGCCAGGTGCAGCCCAGCGCGATGGACCGCGAGATCAAGCGCGAGCGCCGTCGTGGACGGGAGAGCCGCACGAGATTCGACGAAGCCACCCGAAACCGCCCCCCGCTGTCGCAGATAGGACTCGGTCAGGCTCTTGCCCTGGAGCCGGACCGACAGACACGTGTAGCACGCCGTGACCCCTCGCTCGAAGATCGGGCCCACCCACACCGACGTCCCCACCGGCTTGCAGAGCATCCAGGTCAGGCCAACGCGGCGGCAGGCCTCGTCGATGGCCGAGAGGTGCTCGTTGCGGTAGTCATCAGCAAGAACCAACAGCAGGTCGGCGGTGGGTTGGGCATCGCCACGCACGACATCGTCAACGAACACCAGCCGCGGCCGCGGCAGTCCCGCCCGCGTCACCGCACTCACGGGGTCGCCGATGTCGGTGTCGGTCAGCACGAGCAGGTCGATCCGGCGGTGCGCAAGCCCATCCACGACGAGGTCGCCGTCGACACCGAGTTGGTCCCAGTACCCACCGATGGTCGGGTCCACCTCGCCGTCCACCTCGACGACGTGGCCGGCTGCCTCAAGCCGCTCGATGGTCAGATTCGCTGCTTGATCACCGACGTGCGGCAGCAGTTCCGCGATGACCTGGGCTCGCGATCGGGTGCCATCCAACAGGGGGTATGCCGCGTGGATCGCCCGACCGTGCAGTCGAGTGCGACGCCCCAATTCGGTGGTCACATAGACCCCGTCCCCAGGAACTGCGGTGACCGTGGAGTAGCGGGGGAAACGCATGACCTTGCTCATCGTGAGTCCTTCCGAAAGGGGGCGGCGTGGAGAGCCTCGAAGGCGAGTTGACGCGGTGGCGGGGCTGAGGGCGGCGACCATCCGGCACGGGGCCCGAAATAGGTGACCCGGCCGCGCTGGAGGGCCAGCACCCGATCCGCCTGGGCGATGGTGCTGAACCGGTGTGCCACGACGATGCGCGTGATGGCGAGCGCGGCGACCGAACCGGCCACGATCGCTTGGGTGTCCTCGTCCAGGGCACTGGTGGCTTCGTCGAGGACGAGGATCCGGGGCTTTCGGACCAGAGCCCGAGCCAGCAGCAGCCGTTGCTCCTCACCTCCGGAGAAGCCGGAGTTGCTGTCCCCCACGCGCGTGTCGAGGCCGAGGGGAAGGCTGCGGATGAACTCGCCGATGCCGGCACCGTCCGCTGCCGCGAGGAGATCGTCGTCCGAAGCCTTCGGCGCATGTCCCTGCAGTAGGTCCCGCAGCGAGCCCCGGGTCGGGGCTCCTGCTTGCGGCACGTAGCCGAACTGCGCTCGCAGCGCCGCCGGGTCCCAGTGGTTGCCATCCACTCCGTCGATCCGTACTGCCCCAGACGTCGGCTGGTACAGCCCGAGAATCACCCGCAGGAGGGTGGACTTCCCGGCTCCGCTGCCCCCTACGACGGCGACGAATTCACCTGGCTCTGCCCGCAATTCGACCTCGTGGAGGACGTCTTCGACGGACTGGGGGAAACGGAAGCTCACTGCCTCGAGCGCGAGAGCGGCAGCGCCGACGCCAGGAACGGAGACCGGAACATCCCCACCCTCTACGACACGTCCCCAGGGGACGACCGGCGCCGGCGCACGGGTCCCGGACGCGACGGCGTCGGCGGGCCCGGTGACCTCCGCCAGCCGCTGCCGGACGAGCGTGGCCGCGAACAGTCCGGGGATGGCCGCGGCGAGCCGGGCGGCGGTCGCGGACAGGTGCATGACGACGACGACAACAAGGCCCGGGCCTACGGCGGGTCGAAGGGTCAGCACCAACGGGAGAAGTACCGCGAGCAGGATGGCCTGCAGGCTGAGCAGCACGGCAGCGCTGGCGTTGCCGTACCGCAAGCCCGCCGCATCGGCGTCCTTCTGCCGCGCGAAAGCCTGACTCCACTGTCCCATCACCAGACCCTGGGCCCGGTAGGTCTGCATCTCGTCCACCCCGACGAGCGCGGGGTAAATGGTGGCGTGGGCGGACTCGACGCCCGACATCACCTCACGGTCGTGGTGAGACTGAGCCCGGCTGAGCAGGAACACCACAACCAGGGCGACGAGGACGACGCCGCCGGCGACCAGGGCGAGGATCGGGTCCACCACGGCGAGTACCCACGTGGCTGCGACCGCCGACACCACCGACAGGATGATCTCGATGCCGAAGGCTCCGACGAGACCACGAACGAGGCCAACGGCCGCCACAGCGCCGAGCACCTCGCGCAGCGAGCGTTGCTGGACCAGAACGAGTGGCTGGGAGAGCATCCGCCTCCAGACGGTGCGTTCCACCGTGGCCGCGATCTTCTGCTGAGCCTGATGGGCCAGCAGATCCGCAGTGATACCAGCCAGCAGAGACCCCAGGATGCACAGCCCGGCGGTAACGCCGGCCGTGCCCGGGTCGCCGCCAGATGCCATTCGCAACAACGCGACCGGCGCCAGGAACGCGGACACCGTCGCCACGAGATTGACCACGAGGGCAGCGAGGAGACCGGCGTGGGTGCGCCGACCGAGGGAACGAGACAGTGCCCAGATGGGGGTTTCCATCGTCGAAGCAGTCATGCAACTCGCTCCTTTGCCTCGAATTCGCCACGGTCAGTCGCCGCGAGCTCGCCTGCGACGTTTGCGCGATCGACGGAGCAGGGCCGTTCCACAACCCTTTGAACGGAGAGGCCGACTGGGCTCAAGACGGCGACTTGGTCGCCCGCCCGCAGCGGCGGCAGCCGGTGGCAGACGGCCAGGACTCCGATCGCCCGGTCGGCGAGTCGCTCGAGGATCGTTGCGGTGAGGTCGTCCTCCAACGCGCTGAAAGCCTCGTCGAGCACGAGCAGCCGCGGCCCCGCGGCCACCGCGCGGGCGAGCGCGAGGCGTTGCCGCTCGCCGCCACTGAAGTTGCTTGCCCCGTGCATGACGATGGCCCGGTCCGGACCCCCGCGGGCAGCCACGACGTCCCACAAGCCGGCCAGCTGCAACGCGTCCTGGACCTGGGCAGCCGTGAGTGACCTGCCCAGGGCAACGTTGGTGGCGACGCTGCCCTCGACGAAGAGAGCGCGCTGGGCGACGTAGCTGACCTGCGCGTTGGCCGGGCGGGTGATGCTGCCGTGCGCTGCCGGCAGAGTTCCGACAAGTACTCGGGCCAGCGTCGACTTGCCGGCCCCGGTTCGGCCAAGAAGGAAGAACCGCCCCGCGGAAGGCACTGCGAACGAGACTCCGTGGAAGACCGGCTTCGCGTGCGCGCTACGGCGATACGCAAGATCTGTGACCTGAACGCAGTCACCGATGCGATCGGGCGGATCAGGTTGTCCCCTGGTTTCGGCGGTGAAGACGTCCTCGAGGACCCGGCCGGCGCCCCGGACTGCGTTCACCTCCATCAACCCCAGGGTGACGAGGCGACGCAGACCTCCGACGATGATGCCGGACAACAGCAGGGCGAACAGGACTCCCGCCAGCTCGAGGTCACGAGCCAGCGCGACGACCACCGCAAGCAGCGGGACGGTCGCATCGAGGGCAGCCCCGAGCCGAGCGCGCACGATGGCGCGACGCGCAGATTCGCGCTCAACCTGGTCGACCTCGTCCTGCAGTGCGGCCCAGTGTCGCAGGATCACCTCTGATGTGGTCTCCGCCAGCAGGGGCTCAAGTGCCGTGATGGTTGCTGCGGTCTGCGCGGACAATGCCTGTTGCCGGTCGAACAACCGCGTCGCCAGCTCGGCGTCGGGACGCCGCAAGGCGCTGCTCAGGGCCGCGCCCCCGACAGTGGCCAGCGCCACGACAGCCGCGACCACCGGCTCCCAGATGAACAGGCCGACCAGGCCACTGGTGACCGTGAGGGCAGCGAGCGAACCGTCCACGACCAGCGTGGTCGCGAACGTCGAGATCCCGTCGGCCCGTTGCGGTCGTAAGGCCACCTCGCCGGCAAACCGTCGTTCGAAGAACTGGGCCGGCAGGGTGAGCAACGTGCCGACGACACGAGAGGCGATCCCCCGTGACAGGGAGTCGAGCACGGCCGAGCGCGCCCATCCCGCGACCCAGATGGCAGCGAACGTGGCGGCCGCGACCAGGGCGAGCGCGGCGGCCGGCCCTGACGGTGCAGCGTCGTCTGGAGTGAACGCCCACCGGCGCGCGATGATCGGCCCAAGCAGTCCCAGGCCAGCTGCTATCACGCTGGCGCAGATCCCGATGGCAAGCATCCCCCTGGTGCTGCTCACCTCTTCACGCACCACCGGGAGGACACCGGCTTGAGCCTGCCCACGCTCGGTTCCCGCCGTCCGCCAGGTCCGCCACGCCACGAGCGCCGCCCAGTTGGGCACTGGCCTCCCGGGGTGACCGTCAATGCGTCCCGGCATCACCGCGAGGACGATGCCCCCGAAGTTCTCCTTGAGCCAGTCGATCGACTCCCGACGGTGACCGACGGCGGGGTCCATCACGCGCACCTCGCGTGAGGTGACCTGCTCGATAACCACGAAGTGATGTCCGGTGATCGGTGCGATCACGGGCATCGGAATCCCTCCCAATGCCCGGCTCAGGTCCGCCTCGGCTCGGACCCGGAGTGGTGTGGCGCGCAGCCCGAATTCGTCGGCCGCGGCGGCAAGGCCGGCCATTCCGGTGCCATCACGGCCGGTCTCACACCGCTGCGCCAGTCGGGCAACGGACTCGCGGATGCCATGTACCGACATCACGGCGGACAAGCAGGCGGGTCCACAGTCAGCGTCCTCGAGCTGAGGGACGAAGGGCACACGCACGTCAGGCCACCTGTCCAGCACAGCGGCCCACCTCGCCGATGCTGACCGGAAGTCGGCGAACCGCGTGGAAACTCAGGTCGCTTCGCCACACGGCGTCTCCCGCACCGCGAGAGATTCCGCGGCGCAACAGTGCGCCGACGAGGGCCTGCGCCTGGACGGTCGCGAGGGCAGCCCCGACGCAGTGGTGGATCCCGTGGCCGAAGGTCAACGACGCCGGCCGTTGCCCCGGCAACCAAGCCAGCGGGTCGATGAACCGAGCGGCGTCGAGGTTGGCGCCACCGAGGCAGAGCATCACCGCGTCGCCGGGTGCCAGGGCCACGCCCGGCATCAGCTCGACGTCGGTGGTTACCGCGCGTACAACGAAGGGAAGCGGTGTGTCCAGGCGCGTCGCCTCGGCGAAGACGTCGGCCACGCCCAGTTCGCCCCGTTCTACGGCCTCCCTCGTTGCTGGCCGATCGAGGATCGCGTTGACGCAGTTCGCGATCGCCGCAGACACCGTGTCGATGCCGGTCATGAAGAGCAACAACGCCAGGTCGACGGCCTCTTGTGTGTCGAGTTGTCCGGCCCTGACTGCCGCGTAGACATCATCGGCTAACGTCCCCGGCCGGCTGGGCTGCAGCACGAGGCGCTCGGCATACTCGCGAAGCTGGGCGAACCCGTCGTTGCTGAGGGGCTGGGCCGTCGTGCCTACTCCCGGGAAACTCGAGCCGATGACGGCAAGCATTCCTCGTCCGGCCTGCTCGAGCCACGCCCACTCCGACTCGGGGACCCCCAGGGCGCGGGCCGTGACCCGCATGGGCAGGACGTCGGTGACCCGCTCGACCAGGTCGATCTCACCTTGTCCCGTGACGGAATCGAGCAGCTCCTCGACGATGGCGGCGACCTCTGCGGCGACGCCGTTGACCGCGCGCGTGGCAAACGTGGGGGCCAGCACCGAGCGCAGCCGACGGTGGTCGGCCCCTTCGCGGAAACTCAGAGTCCTTCCGAAGAACTCGACGAAACGAGGGTAGGCCGACAGCGTCGGCGCGGGAAAGGTCGGCTGGGGCATGATGAAGTTGGGGTTGACGGCGATCCGCCGGATCACGTCCGCCGACGAGACGATCCAGAAACGGTCCAGCTGCAATACCGGGGACTGCTCGGACAAGTCCGCGAAGAGCGCGCGGGCGCGAGGGCCGCGGATCTGGTCCGTGGCGAAGTACGACCAGGCGCGCTGGTGCAGCGATGATCGGTCAGCAGTGCTGGCCACCATGACGACCTCCAAGACAACGGGTTGGCAAACCGCAGGGGTAACATCGGGAGGAGTCGTCTCGGTCGTGGTCGCCCATCTGTGCAAAGGGCGCGGCGACCACGACCGAGACGCTCAGCGAGACTCCTCGGTCAGGTGAAGCTGCCGTACGTGCCGAAACACGCCGGACAGGTCCCACAGCCGAGCGTGCCGAAGCAGTTGGACACTCCGGACGCGGCCGATAGGTCCTCCATCTCGACGACCTCGACCGACTCGATGTCCGCGTCGAGCACGATCGCCGCAGCTGGCTGGTTGTTCATGTCACTCCTCTCACCGTGTCGTTGGGTGTGGTTGCGAGCCGCCCACGATCAGCTGAGGCAGCCGTAGGAACCGAAGGTCGACGGGCAACCGAAGGTTCCGGCGGTGCCGATACACCATCCGGCGGAAACCCCGGCCTCGCCGAGGTCCTCGATCTGGACAACCTCAACCGCCTCATCGACGCTGAGGTCCTCATGGGACATCGGGTTCATGAAGTTCACCTCCTCTGCAGGAAACGTTGGCCGTCGGGCCGATCAGGTGAAGCAGAAGTTCGTGCCGAGCGTCGAGGGGCAGGTCAGCGTCCCGAACGTCCCGCCACAGTTGAGCGTCGAGGCTTGGACGCCACCCATCTCGGCCAGGTCCTCGATCTCGACCAGGGCGATGTCGTCGTGCATCTCGGCAACCATCGTGAGGTCCTCCATGTTGTTCACCTCCTTACTGAGGGATCGGTGGTGACGGCGTGCGGGCGCGCGCCATCGCACCCGGAGAGCCCGGGTGAGTCTGTGAAAGGGTCCGTCGCGAGGGCTAGGGCCTAGTGAGGCTGGTCACCGGGACTCTCAGGTGGTGCACCGGCGGGAGGCATCAGGTGCAGGCGCCGCAACAGCGGAAGCCAGAACTTCTCCCAGAGTCCTTCGCGGCCCTCGTCACCAACGCTTGCACCGGCATACGCCCCGGCTCCGCCGTCGCTCATCGGACGCCTCCTTTGCCTCGGGTGGAGCGTCGTGGCTCCCATCGGAAGAAGTACTTCCAGAGCAACAGCCCGACACAGGCCCACAGCAGCAGCACTGCCAAGGCATGGCCGTTGGCTCGCATTGCCTCGCCGAGCGATAGGGCACCCGTCGCTCCGGGTCCGACGGCTCGGCCGAGATAGCCGGTCCGAACGAGGTCCACCGTCGCCGTGCTCGGAAGCCACTCGGCCGCTCGGGCAAGCCAACTGGGCATCGCGTCGAGAGGCAGGATCGCTCCGGACAGGTACCACATCGCCCCGATGAACGGCGTCACGATCCAGGTCGCCACTTCCCCGGACGGCAGCAGACCGGAGACACCGAAGGACAACAGGGCGAAGGCTGCCGCACCCGCGATCAGCCCGAGCGCGACCATGGCCGGGTGGGCCGGCCAGGGCACCCCCAGATAACCGACGCCCACCGCGAGCACGATCAGGGTCTGCGCAATCGTGGGGAGCATGGCGCTCACCGCTTCGCCGCCGAGGATCGCGCTGGAGGGCAGGGGCGTCGCCCGCAACCGCTTGTAGATGCGCTGTTCACGACGCCGGGCAGCGGAGTTGATGACGGTGTAGACGATCCACACGACAGTGGTCGCCAAACCTGCGGGCAACAGGTAGGTGGCGAGCGACGTGCCATCGGCGGCGACGTCGCTGCGCATCGACAACGCCGGGGCCAGGCCCATCCCGATCGGCATCAACGCGCCCATGACGGCAAAGGCGATGTCCTGCCAGAACACTCGCTGTGAGAGCAGGACCTGCGAGCCCATCGCCCGCATCCACCTGCCGCTTCCCACGACGGTCGTGGTCATCAGGCCCCCCTACGCTCGAAGGTCGGCACGCGCGTCAAGGCCGGCCCGGAACGCTCAGGGCCGCGCCGGAAAGGGGCGTGGTCGGGTCCGGCCTGACCGAGGGAGAGGAAGACGTCCTCGAGGCCGGCCCGGCGAACCTCGATCTCCTCGAGCCGGTGGCCGTGCCGCTCGGCCCAGGCCAACAAGGCCGCGAGGTCGCGCTGCACGTCAGGGCTCTCCCAGTCCAGTCGACAGCGGTCCGGTCCGATCACCCAGTGCACGGGCACGCCCAGCACGTCTGCGGGGAGGGCCCGACGGACGGCGTCGGTCACCGTGAGCGAGACATGGGCTACCCCGGAACGCCCGACGACCTGCGCGACCGACCCGGTCCGCACCACGGCGCCGCGGTGCATGATGGCCACCCGGTCACAGAGCCGCTCCGCTTCTTCCAGGTAGTGCGTCGTGAGAACGACCGTGGTCCCCTCCTCGACCAGGCCCTCGATGAGCCCCAAGGTGTGGTGCCGTCCTTCGGGGTCCATGCCCGTCGTCGGTTCGTCGAGGAAGAGCAACTCGGGGTGGCCCAACAGCGCCAAACACAGATCAAGTCGACGCCGTTCGCCCCCGGACAGCATCCCGACTCGGGTTCCGACCGCGTGGGCCAGACCCACCATCTCGACGCTGTCCGACACGTCACGTGGGCCCCGGTGAAACCTCGACCACGCCTTGACGGTCTGAGCGACGGTCAGGGTCTCGAAGAACCCGGCGTCTTGGAGCATGATCCCCAACCGGGGAGCCAAGGCATCGCGTGCTGCGACAGGGTCCAGGCCGAAGACACGGGCGATCCCCGCGGTCGGCGACCGATAGCCCTCGAGCACGTCAAGGGTGGTCGTCTTGCCGGCGCCATTGGTTCCGAGCAGACCGAAGACTTCACCACGGTTGACCTCGAGATCCACCTGGTCCACAGCGACGACAGCGCCGTATTCGACGGTGAGGCCGCGACACTCGATGACCTTCGGCTGCATGGTCAGGAGATTAGGAGCGTCGCCGCTGGACAGGGCAGAGCCTCACGTCACCGAGTTGATGTGAGTCGACGGGGGCCGGATAGATGACGGACGTCATCTCTGTGCGTCGCCCTGTGCTGAGGAGACAGGCCGACGCTGCGCGGCATACCCCTCAGTGGGTATGCCGTGGCCCCCGGCGCGGTGAGTCGGGGCGCCGGGTCGTCCGGTCGCGGATCCGACGGAGTTGGCTGACGACCGGCCGGCCGAGGTAGACCCCCAGGCTAGCGCCCGCCGCGATCCCCAAGGCGACCCCGAGTGCCGTCGCCAGGGTCTCCTGCCCCGCCGCGAAACTGCCCGGGGTGTCGTGGGTGCCCACGATCTGGATGAGGCCGTTGTAGAGGGCGAGGCCCGGCACGAGCGGCAGCAATGCCGCCGCAATGAGCGAGAAGCTGGGGATCGTCGTGCGCCGCAGCACCACCGTGCAGACGAATGCCACCAGCAGCGCGCCGAGGGTGTTGGCCGTCACCTCCCCGAGGCCGGCCTGGATCGCCAGGAGGTAGCCGACCCAGCCGAGCAGACCCATCACCCCGGCCAGGACGGCCGGGAATGGCCCCGAATAGCAGTAGACCGCCCAGGCCATCGACAACACGAAGGCGCCGACGAGTTGGGCAGGCACAGGGCCGAGCGCGATCGGGTCGGGGTCGACGTGGGTGCGGATCCCGAGCGCGTTGGTCACCTGGAGCGCGATGACGATGCCCACGACGATGCCGGCCGTGCGCATCACGACCTCGAACAGGCGCGCCGTCGCCGTGACGTAGAACTGATCGATCGCGTCCTGCACCGCGCCGACCACCAGCATCCCGGCGACGAGCATGACGATCCCGCCGACGACGACGAGGGTGGGATCCAGGTTGGCAAACAGGGGTATGCCGTGCTGCCCGACCGCGCTCACGGCCACCGCGACGAGGGTGATCGCCAGCGCAGCGAAGGCCTGTTGGAAGAACGGCGGGACGGCCGTGTCCTCCATCCAGGCCACGAGTCGGTCGACGAGGCAGCCGACAACGAAGGTCAGCACCACGATCCGTAACGACGTGGTGAACAACAGCGCGACGCCGGCGCTCACCCCCGCATTGCCGCACATCGACACCCACCAGGGATAGCGCCGCGGGCTGTCGCGGATCTCGTTGAGGGCCGCGACCGCGGCGTCGATGGGCAGCCCACGGACGATCTGTTCGGTGAGGATCGAGGTGCGTTGGGCCTTGTCGTAGTCGGGGAAGCCCGGCTGGATGACCCGCAGGATGGTGAGCGGCGCGGCATACGAGGCGGGGTGGTAGCTCATCGTCACCGACGTCGAGGTGAGGTCGATGTGCACTCCGGCCAGGCCGTAGGCGTGGGTGATGCGCAGCATCCGCTCGACAATGTCGTTAGCCGACATGCCCGCGTCGAGGAGCAGATCGGCGATGTGCAGACACAACAGAGCAACCTTGCGGGCCGTCGCCGGGTCCGGACCAGAGCGGCCAGGGCTGGCCGGGCCGTCCGGGAGAGCCGGGCTGCGTGCCACCGGGCTCAGATGACCTCGACCGGCGAGTACTGCGGCTGCCACATCCGGCTGTAGATCTCGTTGATCGGGTCGGTGAGCGGGTGGCGGGCCACGCCCTCCTCGGCGGCGGCTGCGGCCACGGCGAGTGCGACGTGCGAGGAGACCGGCCGCAGTTCACTCATCGAGGGCAGCAGCGCTGCCCCTGGGCGATAGGTGTTGACCCGGGCCGCGAGGGCCTCGGCGGCGGCGGCGATCATCCGGTCGGTCACTCGAGTCGCCTGGCAGGCCGCAACCCCGAGGCCGAGCCCCGGGAAGATCAACGCGTTGTTGGCCTGGGCGATGAAGTGGCGGACCTCGCGATGATCGACCGGGTCGAACGGGCTGCCGGTCGCGATGAGGGCATGACCGTCGGTCCACTCGATGAGGTCGGCGGGCGTGGCTTCTGCACGGGAGGTCGGGTTGGACAGCGGCATGATGATCGGCCGCTCACAGTGGCTGGCCATGTCCTTGACGATGGCCTTGGTGAAAGCGCCGCCCATGGTCGAGGTACCGATGAGGATGGTGGGTCGGACGTTGCGCACCACATCGCCGAGGCTGATCCCGCGGGTCGTCCCGTCGACGAGGTTCCACTGCTCGACCTCGGCGCGAGACCGGGCATAGGGCCGCTGGAACTCCCGCAGCATCGGCATGTCGTCGATGAACAGCCCCTTGCTCCCGAGGGCGTAGAACTGCGCGACGGCCTGCTCGCGCGGCACTCCGGCCCGGATGAGCTCGTCCCGCAGCAGGTCGGCGATGCCGATCCCGGCCGTCCCGCCACCGAAGATGACGATCCGGTGGTCCGCGAGCGGCATACCGGTGATGTTCACCCCGGCGAGGACAGCGGCGAGAGCAACCGCGGCCGTCCCCTGGATGTCGTCGTTGAAGGTGCAGTGGGTATGCCGGTACTTCTCGAGGATGCGGTGGGCGTTGCCCGCGCCGAAGTCCTCCCAGTGCAGCATCGCCTGGGGGAACAGCCGGGTGGCGGTCTTGACGAAGGTGTCGATGAACTCGTCGTAACGCTCCCCGCGAACCCGGGCGTGCCGCTCGCCGAGGTAGAGGTCGCTGTTGAGCAGACCGAGGTTGTCGGTGCCGACGTCAAGGACGACCGGCATGACCCGGCGCGGGTGGATCCCGGCCGCCGCGGTGTAGACCGAGAGCTTGCCGATGGCGATCTCGATGCCACCGATGCCTTGGTCGCCGATCCCGAGGATGCCCTCGGAGTCGGTGGCGACGATGAGGTCGACATCGCCGGCGGCGAGGCCGTGGTCGAGCAGCGACTGCTCGATGTCCTCCGGGCGGTCGATCGAGATGAACACCCCACGGGGACGGTGGTATTCGACGGAGAACCGCTCGATGACCTCGCCGATCGTGGGCGTGTAGATGATGGGAAGCATCTCTTCGATGTGGTCGGCGAGCAGCCGGTAGAAGAGCACCTCGTTGCGGTCGCGGAGGCTGGCGAGGTAGTTGTTCTTGGCGAACGGGGTCCGGGCCGAGTGGTACTGCTGGTAGACCCGGCGCACCTGGTTGCCGATGGGGGTCACCTCACTGGGCATGAGGCCGACCAGGCCGAGGTAGCGCCGCTCCTGGACGGTGAAGGCCGTCCCGCGGTTGGTCATGGGGTTGGCCAGCACCGCGCGCCCGCGGGCCGAGATGCGCAGCGGCGCGTCGCGGCGGGTCGTGTCCAACTCGTAGTCGCTGTTCATCATGCTCGCCTCTGAGCCTGTGCTGGTGATGAGGACCCGGCGCAGGCTCGGGCGCCGTTGTCCGCTGAACGCACGACGACCCCACGCGCCGACGCCTCAAGGTGAACTCACCATGAACTCTAGAGCCGTTCGACCACCGCTGTGAGCAGGACGCCACGCAGCGCAGGGGGGCACGCGGCCAGCAGGGCTTGGATCGGTGCCATCCGGCGGGGCAACTGCAACGCCCCGCCCGCGCCGGTCAGCCCTGCGGCGGCGAGCAGCCCGCCGAGGGTGGCCTCGTCGAACGTCGCCGGATCGAGGGTGGCCAGCAGGCCAACCATCGCCGGATCGACGACCACGGGACCGGCCGCTTGGGCCGCTGCCACCGAATCCGCCAGCGCGCCAACGAACTCCGAAAGTTGCGGGGTGGTCGCTGCAGAGATCGTCAGATGCAGGCTGGCGGGCCCGCCCCGGAAGGGCAGTTGCGGTTGGGCGAACCATCCGCGCTCCAACAACTCGTCGCACACCGTGTAGGGATCGCACGAGTCGTCGGTGACGACCGCGAGCAACGAGGAGTCCGGGGGCACCAGCACCCGCAGCCCCGGTACGCCGCCCACCTCCGCCGCGAGCGCGAGGGCACCGTCGCGCGCCTGCCGGGCGAGGGCGGCATACCCCTGCTCGCCGAGGAGTTGGATGGTGGCCCAGGCGGCGGCGAGCGGGCCGGCGGACTTGGTCGACTGCAGGGTGGAGTTGACGACGCCATAGCCCGGCCAATCGGCGGTGGCCCAGAACTGGCTGTGCCGCAACGCCATTGAGCGATGCACGAGGGCCGAGACGCCCTTGGGCGCGTAGCCGTACTTGTGCAGGTCGGCCGAGATGCTCGTCACGCCGGGGACCTCGAACGACCACGCCGGGCGGCCCTGCGCGACCCCGCGAGCGGACTCGTCGGCGAGGAAGGGCAGCACGAACCCGCCAATGCAGGCGTCGACATGGCAGCGGATGCCGCGCTCGGCCGCCATCGCGGCGATCGGCCCCACGGGGTCGACGACGCCGTGGGCATAGGACGGGGCGCTGACGACGACGAGGACGGTCCGGTCGGTGACGGCCGCCGCCATAGCTGCCGGATCGGCGCGGAAGGTGACCGGGTCGACGTCGACGAGCGTCAGCTCGAGCCCGAAGAGATGGGCCGCCTTGTGGAACGCCGCATGCGCCGTGGTCGGGGCGACGATCTGCGGGCGAGTGACGTCGGGCCGGGAGTCGCGGGACGCGAGGACGGCGAGCAGACACGACTCGGTGCCGCCGGAGGTGACGGTGCCGGCATACCCCTCGGGTGCGGACAGTAGCCCGGCAAGGAAGTCGACGACGCCGCGCTCCATCGTTGCGACAGAGGGAAACACCGAGGGGTCGAGGCCGTTCGTCCCCGCGAACGCCGCGACCGCCTCGCGGGCGACAGCGTCGACGTCGGGACGGCCCGAGTCGTAGACATAAGCGAGGGTTCGGCCCCCGTGGGTCGGCAGGTCATGCTCACGCAGGGTGAGCAGTCGGGCGCGGACCTCGTCGGCAGTGAGGGTCATGGGCGATCCACCTCGGATTCTGGGCCGTAGGTCGCGAAGCCGCGGGGCATCGGCGGAGAGTAGCCCCGGAGGAAGAAGAGCGAGGCAAGGGTGAGGAGCGCCGGCAGGACCGAGAAGCCGAGCACGATTGCCATGACCGCCGAATCTGGCTGGGCCGCAGTCGAGTCGGTGGAGGACACATACCCTCCGGCGGCCAGGACCAGGCCGAAGACGAAGGGACCGAGGGCCATCCCGAGGGTCTCGCCGGCGGTCCACACGCCGGTGAAGACGCCGACCCGGTTCTCCCCCGACTCGGCGGCATCGGCGGCTGCCACGTCGGGCAACATCGACAGCGGAAGCATCTGGGCACCGGCATACCCGACCCCGACGACGGCCACCGCGACATAGACCAACGCGGCCGGCATGACCCGGGCCGCGACCAGAGCGGCGGCCCCGGCGGCGAGGGTGAGGCTCGCGGCGGCATACGCGCGGCGCTTGCCGAGGCGGGCGGCGAGCCGCTCCCAAAGGGGCGTGCAGACGATGGCGGGGGCGACGAAGCACACAAACAGCACCGACCCGGCGCCCGGGTCGCGCAGCACGTGACGCGCGACGTAGTCGACTCCGGCGAGCATCGCCCCCGTCGCGAGAGCTTGGACGATGAAGGTGAGGATCAGCGCCCGGAAGCTGGGATTGCTTGCGACGAGCGCCAATTGGCTGCGCAGACCGCCGGGCGCAGCCGCAACGGCCCGCACTGGCGCGCCACGGGTCCCCCACCACGCGCCGAGGGCACCGACCGCGATGAGGACGGCGACGAACAGGCCCATCACGGCATACCCCCGCTCCGGGCCGACCATCGTGCGGACCATCGGCGCGAGCCCGCCGCTGATGAGGATCGCGAGTGCGAGGACCGCCACCCGCAGGCTCATGATGCGGGTCCGCTCGCGGGGGGAGTCGGTGAGCTCGGCGGGCATCGCGACATAGGGCACCTGGAAGAAGGCGTATGCCGTCGCGCACGCGAGGAAGAGCACGGCCACCCATCCGGCGGCGAGGGCTTGCGGTGAGGCCGGGCCGGCGAAGAGGAGGGCGAAGGCGACCGCGAGAGCCAGGCCGGCGCGCAGCAGGAACGGGCGGCGCGGGCCGTCGGGATGTGTCGAGTGATCGCTGATCCGGCCGGCGATCGGGTTGAGGATGACGTCCCATGCCTTGGGGGCGAAGACGATCACACCGGCGAGCGCCGCCGGGACGCCGAGCCGTTCGGTGAGGTAGGGCAGCAGCATCAGGCCGGGGACGGTTCCGAAGGACCCGGTTGCCACGCCGCCGAGCGCGTATCCCCGCCGCACCCGTGCGGGAAGGGCCGTGGGTGTGGGCGGCGACGGCTGCGGCAACGACGGCGGCGGCGGCGGCGGCGGCGGCGGCGGCGGCGACATATTCGCAGGCTAGCGGCGTGAGTCAACCCGCCGTCGAAACCCCGCCGGCGCACCCCCGCCGTCGCACGTGACCACGCGGCCCAGACCGGCTGGGCCGGTCACCGACTCAGGGTGCCCTCGATCGCTGCGACGATGCCGCGCAGGGCCAGCTCGAAGGCCGCCTCATTGACCCGGTCCCGGTCAGCGGCGGCGAGGGCCGCGGCGAGCGAAGGGTGCGACGCGGCATACCGGGCCGAGGGGCCGAAACCACCCTCGAAGAGGTCCAGGCTCGCACCGAGAATCGCGCCGTCGATCATGCCCATGGTGACAAATACGTCGGCCTCGGGTACGCCGTGCCGAGCGAGGAAGCCCGCCAGCGCATCGAACGTACGCAACGCATTCGGGCTAGCCATCTGGCGGCGGACCAGGTGTGGCAGGGCATGCGGGTGGCGCAGGAAAGCGTCGCGGTAGCTGCGAGCGAAGCCCATGAGCCCGTCGGCAAACTCGGCGGCACGAAGGGTGTCCAGGTCGATCTCTTGGTTCACCAAGTCTTGGATGAGGTCGATGATCTCGTCGTAGCCGGACACGTGGTTGTAGAGCGACGCGGCTCGCACGCCCAGGCGGGCGGCCAGGTGCCGCATGGTCAGCGCGGACAACCCTTCGGTGTCCAGGATGTCCAGGGCGGTCAGCGCAATATCGTCACGGCTCAGCCGCGGACGCCGGCCGCCCATGCTTCCTCCTCGATCAAGGCCCCCCGAATAGCCGAGCACCGAACGGGATCGTCGGGTCGGGCTGGGATCAGCCGTGCCCGACAGTACCTCCCGTCGCCGCATGCCCCAGGGCCCCCTGCTGTCGCTGCCTCTTGTGGCGCACCTCACCCGGGTGTACGTTGCGCGAAACTAACGTTGTTAGTTTGGCGCATCGGAGCGGGATGCCCCGCTTGGCGCCCAGGGCCCCGCGACGGAGGAACCCATGTCACCTTCCTTGGACAACGAACTGGCCGAGCCCCGCCAGCCGGCATCGATCGAACTGCACTCGATCGACTATGTCCCCGACACCGAGCGGCATGGGAAGGTCACCCATCTCGGCGCCATCTGGTTCGTCAGCAACATCAACCTCACCGCGATGGCCACCGGCGTCACGGCCCTCTCGATCGGCGCCGGCCTCGTCTGGACCCTCATCGCGACGATCCTCGGGTCGCTGTTCGGAACCTTCTTCATGGCCTTCCACTCAGCGCAAGGTCCACAGCTGGGGCTTCCGCAGTTGGTCCAATCTCGCCCGCAATTCGGGTACCTCGGAGCCGCCGTCACCGTGTGGGTCTTCGCCCTCATCAACTACATCGCCTACAACACGTCCGATGCGCTGCTCTCCGGAGACGCCTTCCATGAACTGTTCGGCATCAACACCAACGTCGGGTACTTCATCGCTGCCTTGATTGCTGCGGTCATCGCCCTGTTCGGTTACCACTGGATCCATCGGGTCAACCGGGTCCTCACCTGGCCACTCATCGCCCTGATGGTCACCCTTTCGGTCGCTGCCCTCAAGGATGGTCGACTCACCGCAGAGACCTGGGCGCTCGGCGACTTCCAGCCAGCACCGTTCATGACCGTCTTCGTCATCGTCGCCGGCTTCCAACTCGGCTGGGCGCCCTACGTGTCCGACTACTCCCGCTACCTGCCCGCGAGCGTCGGCGTCCGCTCCACCTTCTGGTGGACGTACCTGCCGAGCGCCGTCTCAGGTCTGTGGGTCTTCGCGCTCGGGTCCATCATGTATGCCGCCGCCGGCCCGGACGCGACGCCCGTCGAGGCCTTCCGGTCTGCCGCTGACAGCCTGATCAACGGCTTCGGCTGGGTCGCCGTGTTCGCTCTACTCCTCGGCCTACTGTCGGTCATGGCGATCAACCAGTACGGCGGAATGATGTCCATGATCTCGATCCGCGACTCCATCAGGCCGGTAGCGCCGAGCCGCCGCATCCGGGTCATCGGCATCGGCATCATGTTCATCACCGTCTGGCTCATCGCCCAGTTCGTCGGCATCGAGCGGTTCAACAGCTTCTACGGCAACGTCCTCATCTTCCTGGCCTACGCCTTCACCCCGTGGACCTCGATCAACCTGGTCGACTACTTCTTCGTCCGGCGGGGCAATTACTCGATCCAGGAGATGTTCAACCCCAACGGGATGTACGGCCGCTGGGGGTGGCGCGGCCAGACGGCATACCTCGGCGCGCTGGTCATCATGGTCCCGTTCATGGTCACTGCACCCTTCACCGGCAGCTTCGCGGCCGCCCTGGGGAACGTCGATTACTCCATGTTCGTCGGTCTGCCGGTCGCCGCCGTGATCTACCTCGTGCTCTGCCGCAGCCTCGACCTCACGGCCGAGCGCGAGGTCGTGGCAGCCGAGGGACTGGTCCACAGATGACCACGACCCCGGCACCGGACCTGCTCGTCGTGGGAGCGCGTGCTCGCCTCGCCCCCGGTCGGTATGCCGCCGCGATCGCCGTCACCGGCGACCGCATCACCGCGGTCGGGGACGACGCGGACGTCCTCGCCCTCCGGGGGCCGCGGACCCGAGTCGTGCAGGCGCGGGGCGCCACGGTCCTGCCAGGCTTCCAGGACGCCCACGTCCACGCGCCCTTCGCCGGACGCAATCTCCTTCGGGTCTGGCTCAACGACCTGCCCGGCCGCCCGGCCTATCTCGACGCCGTCGCCCGGTTTGCAGCCAACCATCCGAACGAGCCGTGGGTGGTCGGTGGCGGCTGGGCCATGGAGGACTTCCCGAATGGTCTGGCCCGCAAGGAGGACCTCGACGCGATCGTCCCGGACCGACCGGTCTTCCTCTTCAACCGTGACGTCCACTCCGCCTGGGTGAACAGCGCGGCGCTGCTCGCCGGGGGCATCACGAGGGACACCGTTGATCCGAGCGACGGGCGCATCGAGCGCGACCCTCAGACCGGGGAACCGACCGGCATGCTCCACGAGGGCGCGGCCTACACGTTCAACGATCGCGTGGTCCCTCCCCCGAGTCGCCTCGAGTGGGAGGAGGCGATTCTGACGGCGCAGGAGCACCTGCACGCGCTGGGCATCACCGGATGGCAGGACGCGTGGGTCACGCCCTCGACGCTCGCGGCATACCGCAGCCTCGCGGCGGACGGTCGGCTCACCGCGCGCGTCGTCGGGGCACTGTGGTGGGACCGCCACCGCGGCCTAGACCAGATCGCCGACCTCTGCAGGCAGCGGGAGGCCGCCACCGGGAAACATGCCGACTCAGGCGTACCAGGGTTCCACCCGACGAGCGTGAAGATCATGGTTGACGGGGTCTTGGAGACCTACACCGGAGCCCTGCTGGAGCCGTACTGCGACGGATGTGGCGGGCACACCGACAACCGTGGCCTGCTCTATGTCGACCCGGAACTGCTCGCCGAGGCGGTGACCGCGCTCGACGCGGCAGGTTTCCAGGTCCACCAACACGCCATCGGCGACCGGGCTGCCCGGACTGCGTTGGACGCCATCGCCGCAGCGCGAACGGCCAACGGCCGCAACGATCGTCGCCACCACATCGCCCACCTCCAGGTGCTGCAGCGCAGCGATATCCCCCGGTTCAGCGCGTTGGGGGTCACGGCCAACGCCCAGGCCTACTGGGCCAAGAACGACCCTCAGATGGAGGTGCTCACGACCCCCTTCCTCGGGCCGGATCGCACGGCCCTGGAGTATCCGTTCGCCAGCCTCGCCGCCGCGGGCACTCGGCTCGCCATGGGCAGCGACTGGGCCGTGACGACGGCCGACCCACTCGCCCAGATCGAGGTGGCCACCACCCGATCAGACCCCGCAGACCGCGAGTTCGCCGCCTTCCTGCCACACGAGCGACTCACCCTCGACGCGGCCTTGGATGCCTTCACCGCCGGTTCGGCGTGGGTCAACCATGACGATGACGGTGGGGCGATCCGCGTCGGAGCCCGCGCCGATCTCGCCGTCCTCGACGCCGACCTCTTCGGGACGGATCTGCGCATCGGCACCAGGGCGCCCATCGGCGGCGGCCCGCCGCACTCTCTGCAAGGCGTGAGCGACGCCAGCGTCGTCATGACGGTCGCGGCCGGGCGAGTCGTCTACGAGGCCTGACCGCGGCAACCGCCGAACACTCTCGACACTTCCCACCTGCGAAAGGTCCACCATGCAACTCATCGTCGCCAACGGGGTCCCCGTCTCTCCCGCCCGCGCTCACTCTCCGAGCCAAGAACTGCTTCGCGTCGGCCTCGTCCAGCACGCGTGGGATGCCGATGCGGACCACCTGCGCGCCACGCTCAGTGCTGGCATTCGCCTCGCGGTGGGCGCGGGCGCACGGATCGTCTTCCTCCCCGAGCTGACCCTCTCGCGTTACCCCGCCGACACCCGCCCGAGCGGCATACCAGCCGTGAACGCCGAAGACCTCGAGTCCGGGCCGACGGTGACGTTCGCGTCCGAGCTGGCCCGCGAGCACGGCGTGTACGTCCACGCGAGCCTCTACGAACGCGTCGACGCCGGCGATGGCCGTGGCTACAACACTGCCGTCCTCGTTGCTCCGTCCGGGGAGTTGGTGGCCCGCACCCGCAAGACCCACATCCCCGTCACCGCCGGCTACTACGAGGACCTGTACTTCCGGCCGGGACCGGCAGATGACGCCTATCCCGTGGTGGCGCTTGAGGATCCCGCCGTCCGGCTGGGGATGCCGACCTGCTGGGACGAGTGGTTCCCGGAGGTGGCGCGGGCCTACGCACTCGGCGGCGCCCAAGTCCTCGCCTACCCGACGGCGATTGGGTCAGAGCCCGATCACCCCGAGTTCGACACGCAGCCGTTGTGGCAGCACACGATCATCGCCCACGCGATTGCCAACGGGTTGTTCGTCGTCGTGCCCAACCGCACCGGCAGCGAGGGGATCATCACCTTCTACGGGAGTTCGTTCATCGCCGATCCGTATGGGCGGGTCCTCGTCCAAGCACCCCGCGACAGCGAGGCCGTCCTGGTCGCCGACCTCGATCTCGACCAAGGCTCAGACTGGTTGGACCTGTTCCCCTTCCTACGCACCCGCCGCCCCGACTCCTACGCCGCCCTGATCCGTACCCAGGCCTGATCCGTACCCAGCCTGATCTGCGAGGGGGCTGGACCCCTCAGGTGACGTCGATGATGAGGTCGGCGCGGGCGGCATACGACTGCACGAGCCGAGCGTTCGGCTCGTCGACGCGCGTCATCCACTCCAGCGCCTCGGCGGGCGACTTGCCGAAGGCGATGTGCCGCGCCAGCAGCCGCTCCCGCCGAGTCTCATCGGCCAGTCGCAACTGCCAGACCGCCGCCATCCGCACCCGGGCCCGCTCCCAGTCGCCGCCGGGAAGCAGCAGGTAGTTTCCCTCGGTCACCACCAGCCGCGCACTGGCATCGATCCGCACTCCGTCGGCGACCGGCTCCTCGACGGTGCGGTCGAAACCGGGGGCGGTGAGCGGCATACCGGGGCTGGCGACCACCGCGTCGACCAGGTCCGCGTAACCCGCGGCATCGAACGTCTCAGGCGCCCCCATCCGGTCGCGTGTGCCCAAGGCGCGCAACCTCGCCTGGGGCAGGTGGAACCCATCCATCGGCAGGTATGCCGCCCGCTCACCGACCTCGCGGACGAGGGCTTGGGCGAGGGTCGACTTCCCCACGCCCGGTGGGCCGACGATGCCGAGCACGACCCGGCGACCTGGGGCCATGAGATCACGCGCCCGGACAGCGAGATCGGCGAGATCGGCGAGGTTCACCCTCGCGAGAGTAGACGGCCGACCGGTTTGTCCGGAGCGCCCCCCTTCTTTCTGTCCGTCAGGGATGGCATGGCGGGTGAGGTCACGGCACCCGACATCGGAACATCAACACGGTCGGGTGAGCATGCAGGGGGGCTCATCCGGCCGTGAGCCACATCGGCGTGACGACCGGCCAGGGGAGGCGTGCTGCCGATGAGGGTTGATGCGCATGCTCGCGAGGTTCTCGGGAGTCCGGGGTGACCGGCCGCCCGACGCTCGTCGAGCTGTGCCGGGCTGCCGTCGTCGGCCCGGCCTGGGACCATCGGATCCGCCGCGGCGGGGGTGCCAAGGCGAGCCATGTCGCTCTGCACCTCGGCGCCCGACTCGTCCAGGCCAACTGGCCGGCCCACGCGGGGACTCCGCCACGTCCGCGCGAACCGCTGACGACCGCTCAGGCCGACGCCGCCAGGGCGACGCTCGATCGGGTCGTTCCCCTCATCTCCGAGGCCCTGGACGCCCATCAACGGATTGTGGTCGCGACCCTGGAGATCCTCGACGACAAGGGCGCGCCGACCACCGCCGCCGTGCTCAGCGAGTTCTGCTCGGTCCGGGTCGGGCAGCACTACGCGACCTCGATCGGGCAGCCGCTGGACGAGGCCGACGTCGCACGCAAGCTCGCCGAACGCCACCTCGATCGGCCCGAGCCGATGGCTGCGGAGGAGTTCTTCCAACGGCACCACACGGCATACCTGCGGCTGTGGAACCAGGACGGGAAGGAGGCGATCCGCACCCATCCGCCGTCGCGCATTGGCCTCGGCCACGACGAGCGGCCTCCGATGATCGGCGTTCCTGGGGAACGCTCCTGGCAACTCGGGACCGACCGATCCGTGTATGACCGCTACCGGCTGCACTTCAGCGACGCCGCCAAGTTGCGGACGCGTCGACCGGGCCGGGAGGGACGGGCGGTCGAGGATCCCGAGCACCTGGCCCAACTCGAGATCTGGCGCGCGTGTCAGGGTTACGGGCTGGCCCGGCCCGCCCACCGGGTGATCCTCGAGAGTTTGGCCAGGGCCACCCTCGATGAGTCCACCCCGCTGGCGCAGGCACGTGCGATCTGGCAGCGCTGGTGCGCCACGCCGCGTCCCTTCGCCGAGGGCGGGCCGGGCGCCCGTGACGACGACCTCACCGCGGCGATCTCGGCCAAGGTGCGGGTGTGGGCCGCAGATCAGATCGCGTGGTCGCTGCGAAAGTCTTACGGTGAGCTATCGAGCATGGACGACCACGTCGTGCGCGCCATCGTGCAAAAGGTGTGGATGGGGCTGTCGGCCGTCGAGCGAGAGGAGGTTGGGGTCGTGGACAGCACGTTGATCAACGGTTGGGTGTCCACCGCCCTCGACCGGGGGGTCGCGCAGGTGCTTCACGAACGGGCGCGAGCCATCGACACGCCGCCGAGCGCGCGACGCTGCCATCGGACGTGTGAGTTGCTCACCGAGCGACCCGACCTGGCTCGCGTCCTGGTCAACCCGGACTCCGACGACCTTGCCCGCCAGGGGGCGTGCACGGCATACGAAGCGGCGGCCGGTGAGCGGTGGGGGACCGCGTGGAGGGAGCAGGCCCTGACCGGGACCGAAGCGGCCGCCTACGTGTCCGGGCTCACCCCGCTGGAGGAGGTCGGGTGAGCACAGCCGCGTCCGATCACGTCACCGTGAATCGGCTGGGCGACACGTTCGTGGTTGGTGAGGACCCCGGCGCCGCCGCCGGGCTGGTCGTTCTGCCCGTCAAGGGCGGCACCTTCGTGGTCGACCCGATCAACCCTCGCGGGCCGGGACAGCTGAGGCTTCAGGGCCCGTTCGACCTGGAGCTTGTCGAGACCCTGTTCGGGACCGCCGTGGCCGCGGCTGTCGACGTGCGCCTCGACCCGCCCGAGCGGGCCGTCGTGGCGATGGCCCAATCCCACGAACGCCGGATCCTCGGTCGCCTCGGGGCGTTGCGCTGGCTGCAGCGGGCCTCGCCGCTGGCGTTGGACGATCGCCTGTTGCGGGTCGAAGGGCTGCTCCTGGAAGCGTCGATCGCCGATGTGCTCGATGTGGACGAGGGGTCCGAGAGCCTGCACGACTGGGCGCCCTCGCTCGTGGCGTGGGCGCATCGGTGCGTGTCGCCGGACTTGCGCGAGCCCGTGAGCCCGCAGTTCCTCGACTTGGTCGCCGACGGGCTCGCCGAGGACTCGGCCGGGTCGCCCTGGTCGCCCGAATCGGCAGACCACAGCGGCCAGGACGCCGAGGCGAGAGCTGAGCTCGCGGCATACCTGCGCGCGGGACTGGCGCGAGCCCGAGCCGACGCACCCGACGCACCCGGCCTGCCGTGCGCTCCGATCGACGCGCTGCGCCCGCAGACGCGCGCTGCGACCACAAGCTCCCGTAACGGGCAACTGCACGGGTCCGCGACCGTCGACTGGGCGCGGGTGCCGCGGGGGCTGACCCTGCAGATCGAGGACGGCGCCTCCTGGCGGGTCGACACGACTCCCGGCAATGCCCACGTATCGGTGGTCGTCACCGCGCCGACTGCGGACCCGACCTTGCGACTGCTCGACGTCGCCGGTCAACCGGGTCGATCCGGCGTGACCCCAGCCTTGCAGGCCACCCTGACCCACCCCGAGTGGATGCTTCCCCTGGCCGTCGTCGAGCTCACCCTGCGCCCCGAGACCGACTGCTGGCTGGGGGTCGAGGCGCTCGGCCCAGCGGTGCTCGAGCTCATCGCCGATCTGGACCCCACCGCCTTCCACATGGACCTTCACGTGCCCGGAGCAGGCCGGCGACCCCGCAACGGCGCCGCAGCGAGCATCGATCAGGCCACTCGGTGGGCCGTCCGCGGCGTGGCCTCGGTGCGTCTCGCCGCGGCATACCGGGCAGAGAGCCGAGCCGAGATCCACCGTGGCGCCTGCGACGCGTTCGCCCTGGCCGGGTCACTGTTCAAGGCCTCCGCCGACCCTCGCGACCAACTCGCCGCGGAGCAATGCCGCGCCGCGGTCCGCCTCCTCGGCAGACCCCACGCGCACTCGCACGGCCCCGAGGTCATCGACCCCGAGCCCGAGCTCACCGTCGCCGAACGCTGGTATGCCGCGCACCTCGCGGCCGCGCACTGAGGGGCTGACGCCGGCCAGGGGGTGGGCCGGGAGTTGGACCGGACAATTACCGGACAGTATCGGCCCACAACCTTCACCTTGTGGACCCCTGACAACACGATGACAGGGCCATGCCGACCACCGCGTCGACATGCCCGGCCCACGTGTTTTCGGAGGTGTCCCGTGTCGATGCAGGTCCTGGACCCTGAGTTGGCGAGCGTTGTGTGGTGGGGCACGCACACGCTTCGTGTGCGTGCCCATGCCGCGCGCGGCGCAAGCCTCTGTCCGACCCGGTTCGCCCCCTACGGTCACGCCGACCCGTTGGCGCAGCAGGTCAACCTGCGCTGCTGGGAAGACGGCTGCATGGGCATCGTGCACAGCATCTATGCGGCGACCAGCGACCGGCTGGCCCGGCGGGCCGGGTCGGATCGTCAGGCCGTTGCCGATCGAATGCGCTACGCCCGCACCGTCGTCGCATCACAGGTGGCCGAGTTGGACCGGGGCCGCAGGGTTGCTCGTGGGCTGCCGGCTCGACCGACCCGCAACGACGGGATCGCCGGCCGGATCAACGAGGCCCTCGACGCGGCGGCCGCGGGCCCGACCGAGGCACGCTGGCTGGTGCAGTTGTTCCGGATGATTCGCGGCTACGTCTGCCGCGACAACCGGACCTCGACGACCTGGCCCACCGACGCGTGGGCGGCGGAGAAGTGCCGGGCCGACGGAGGCGTGCGCGGTCTAGGGACCGATGCGGTGCGTCAGGAGATCCTCGACGACATCCACACGGTGCTGTCCGAGGCGCAGCGCGTGGCGGGGCGCGCCTGGGTCAACGTCAGCATCCTGCATCCCCTCATGTCGGTGGTCGGCCCGCTGACCGACGACTTCGCCCAGCAGCTGCCGAGCAGCGACCCCGACCCGGCCGAGCAGGCCCTCCTGCGACAGTTCATGACGAGGTATGCCGCGTACCGCCGCCGCGGGCAGCACCCGGCAGGCGCCTTCCGGACGGCGTCACTCGAGGTCTTCGGTCAGGAGCCGTCCGGTGATCTGCGCGACGTCATCGTCGATCTAGAGTCGGGCTTGGTGGGCTGACGGGCTGGCTGTCGGGCTGACTGGGAGTCGGCGAGGGGGTCCGCCTACCAGGACCAGCCGATGCCGTAGCCCAACCCACGACGGACGGTGGTCCATTCGGCGGCCAGGGGCTCCGGCGCGGACAGGTCGAAGGAGTCCCCGATCGGCACGCCGTCCTCCATCGCCGTCGGCGGGACACCGTCCAGGCGCCAGGCACCGACGACCGACCCGTCGTTCGGCAGGTGGACGACCGCCGCGAAACTGCGGGTACGTCGCACCGGCACGAACGCGTTGTAGGGCTTGACGAAAGCCCGTGACGGCATCGCGATCGAGACGCCGAGACGGTGGCGTTGCCCGACCGTCAGCGGCTTCGGCAGCGCCAGACCCACCTGCCACGTGCTCGGGCTGACCCGGGTCAACGTGTCCACCTCGCACCCCTCCGTCGCCTCCACGATGAGGTCGACGGGTGACGTGTCACCGGGAGGGCGGGGCACGCTCAGCGACTCGCAGATCTGCTCGAGCCCGTCGAGCGTGCACAAGATCTCGCGCACGCCGACAAATCGCGGCCGTTCCTCGTTGAGGTATGCCGTGGACTCCAGCCGCTCGACATACCACCCTCGCCGCGCGAAGGGATTGTCGTCCTCGGAGACGTAGCTCAACGAATCGAGTTTGGCGGCGACGAGCACATCGGCCTGGCGCAGCCGACGCACCAGGGTGCGGGACGCGAGACCGGTGCTCAGGGAAAGCGCGCCCAGGCGATCGGTCAGTTTGGGCCCGGGCTGGGTCAACCCGCTGGCCGCCAGGAAGACCGCGCGGAGGTCCGGTGGCAGGTCCTGGCTGGCGACGAGGAACCAGCGCTTGAGCAGGTCCCGGCCATAGGTCGGTTCGGGGTCCGAGTCGGCGAAGACCACCTGTGCGAGATGCGGACCCACCCTGGTTGCGAAGTCGTCCGCATGGATTCCGCGCCCACGGTGGAAGCTGTCCAGATCGGCAGCAATGCGTGCGACCCGATCCACCTCGTTCTCCCTTGGCCGGTCCGTGTCAGCCAGCTCCCGTCGACCGACGAGGCGAACCATACCCGGACGGAGGCCACGGCTTGAACCTGCGCTCGAAAGTGAACAGGGCGCCGGGTGCGAATTCACACCCGGCGCCTGCGGTCGCCGTGGGTCAGCAACCCGCGAACATGACGAAGCTTGTGAGAACGGACCAGAAGTCGTCCTTGATGGAGCAATGCCACTGCATCGCAACCCCTCCTCCCCTGCGTGTCGAGCGGCGCGGACGCCCGACAACCGATCCCGATTGGGGATGGGCAGGGTGAGAGGAGGGGGTCGACGAAATAGGCCCGACCGAATGGCCGGCCCAGCGCGTGCGACGGCAAAGGCAAGAGGGAACTAAAGCCGAAAATGCGTCGAAACAGGACCCTCCGGCACCGAAGACCGGTCAGGCGAAGCGGGGGCGGCCCGGCTCCATTAGAGGCGGCGCAGGGCGGTCGTGGTGAGGACGAGCTCGCCCAGGGCGTCACTCGCGTCCAGGTCGACGTCAGCCTCAATGACCCAGTCGCGGTCACCGGCCGGGTCGGAGATGGTCTGCCGGACCGCCCACCGGCGCCCGCCGTCGGGGTGCGGCTCGATCGAGAGGTATGCCGGTCCGCGGGCGTCCGCGTCCAGCACCACCTCGCCGTGCTCGGCCCAGTAGTCCCCCAGCGCCGCGTCCCACGCAGCAGCATCCATGACGACCGAACCCGGCGGTTCAGTGAGGGCGGCGGAGACGCGCTCCACGGCATACAAGGCAGTGATGTCGTCCCGGGCGGCGAGTTCGACGCGCCGCCACATCGCGCGGCGGATCATCGCCCGGAAGGCGCGGTCGTTGGCGGTGAGCGGGCGCGGCGGCGCGACGGCGTCCCGGTGGACCGTGTTGAGCGTGCCGTCCGGGTGAGTGAGCGCCTCCCACTCGTCCAGCAGCGACGAGTCGGTCTGGCGGATCGTCTCGCCGAGCCAGTCGACGAGGTCCTCGAGCTCGGGGTCGCGATGGGCGTCGGGGACGGTCTGTCGAAGGGTCCGGTAGGCGTCGGACAGGTAGCGTAGGACCACCCCCTCGGACCGGGCCAGCTTGTAGCGGGAGATGATGTCAGTGAAGCTCATCGCCTGCTCCCACATGGTCCGCACGACGGACTTCGGGGCGAGCGCGTCATCCGGCAACCACGGGTGGGACTGCCGATAGGACTCGTATGCCGCCCCCAGCAACTCCGCGAGCGGCTGCGGCCAGAGCACCTCGTTGAGCGCGTCCATGCGCTCCTCGTACTCCATGCCGTCGGCCTTCATCTCGGCGACCGCCTCGCCGCGCGCCTCCCACTGCTGGGCCAGGAGCACGGGCCTGGGCGAGTCGAGGACCGACTCGATCACCGACACGACGTCGAGGGCGTGGGTCGGGGCCGCCGGGTCGAGCAGTTCCAGCGCGGCGAGGGCGAAGTGGGCCAGAGGCTGGTTAAGGGCGAAGTCCTCGGGCAGCTCGACGGTGAGGGCCAGGGTGCGTCCCTGGGCGTCGGGCTCGGGCAACCGGACGACGACCCCGGAGTCGAGCAGGCTGCGTCCGAGCCGAATCGCCCTGCGCGCCAATCGAGCCCGGCCGCCAGCGTCCTCGTGGTTGTCCCGGGTGAGCCGCGACAGCGATCGCACCGCGTTGCCCGGACGGGCGATGACGTTGAGGATCATCGCGTTGTCGACCCGCATCCGGGACGCGAGTGCCTCGGGCGCGGCCGCGACGAGTTTGTCGAAGGTCGCCTCGTTCCAGACGATCTGGCCGGCCTCGGGCTTGACCCGTTGCACCCGCTTCAGTTTGATCGGGTCGTCCCCGGCCTTGGCGACCCGGCGGGCGTTCTGGATGAGGTGCTCGGGGGCCTGGACAACGACCTCACCGACGGTGTCATAGCCGGCCCGACCGGCGCGCCCGGAGATCTGGTGGAACTCGCGGGCGCGCAACAGCCGCTCCCGTGTCCCGTCAAACTTCACCAGCCGGGTGAGCAGCACCGTGCGGATCGGGACGTTGATGCCGACGCCCAAGGTGTCGGTCCCGCAGATGACCTTGAGCAGGCCGGCCTGCGCGAGTTGCTCGACGATCCGCCGATAGCGCGGCAGCATCCCCGCGTGGTGAACGCCAATTCCCTTGCGCAGCAAGGCTGACAGCACCTTGCCGAACCCGGACGCGAATCGCACCGGCCCGATCCGCTCGGCGATCTCGTCGCGCTCGGCGTGGGTCAGCAGGGTCAGGCCGCGCAGCGACTGGGCGTGTTCGGCGGCGGCGGCCTGCGAGGGGTGGACGACGTAGACGGGGGCCCGGCGCGTGGTGACGATCTCCTCGACGACCTCCGCGAGTGGGGTCAGTGACCACGTGTAGGTCAGCGGCACCGGGCGTTCGGCAGTCGTCACCTGCGCCACCGGCCGGCCGGTGCGTCGCTCGAGGTCTGCGACGATCTTGCTCATGTCGCCCAATGTGGCTGACATCAGCACGAATTGGACGTCGGTCAACTCCAGCAGCGGCACCTGCCAGGCCCAACCCCGCTGCGGGTCGCCGTAGTAGTGGAACTCGTCCATGACGACCAGACCGATGTCCGCCGCCGCTCCCTCGCGCAGGGCGATGTTGGCCAACACCTCTGCGGTGCAACAGATCACAGGTGCGTCGGGGTTGACCGAGGCGTCACCGGTCAGCAGCCCCACCTGGTCGGCGCCGAAGATGTCGCACAGGGCAAAGAACTTCTCGTTGACCAGCGCCTTGATCGGCGCGGTGTAGAAACTCACCCGGTCGGCCGCGAGAGCCGCGAGATGGGCGGCCGTGGCGACGAGCGTCTTCCCGGAGCCGGTGGGCGTTGCCAGCACGACGTGTGCGCCGGACAGCACCTCGATGATCGCCTCGTCCTGGTGGGGATAGAGGGTGAGCCCCTGGGCCTCCGCCCAGGCGAGGTACGCGGCATACACCTCGTCGGCGTCGGCGGACGCGGGGACGGTGAGGCGCGGGACGGTGGACATCCCACCCATCCTCGCAGGCCCACGCCCACCAAGTATGCCGTCCGCGCCCGCCCGCAACGCCCAGCCTTGGGCACGCGGGACGAATTCGGCGGGAACGTCAGGAAATTCGAGTGGTAAGGGTCCACTCACTTACGAACCGTGATCAACTGGGGGAGCTAGCGCTTCATCACTCGGGCCCGAGTGCTCTCCCCCTCCCCCAGCACCGTTCAGCCGCGCTCGGGGCGATTGGCCGACCCGATGAGGAGTTCCACCATGGCTACACAGCGCACTGCAAACGTCTTCATCACCAATCAGACCGACGGCAACGCCCAGATCCAGCTCTCCCATCAGAACGATTCCAACGGCAACCAGGCCGCGGCGTGGACGGCCGCCCCGGGACAGACCGTCGGCCCCCTTGTCGTCCACTTCGAAACCGGCATCGGCAGTTGGGGCATCCTGGACTGGTGGGCAGTGGCGATGACCGTCGAAAACGGCTCGACCCCCGGGATCTACCAGAACACGGGGACGCCTGCCTTCCCGCACTGGAAGGAATGCCAACTCCAGACCGGCGACGTCAACAAGGACCTCTACTTCACGGTCAGCACGACCGACTTCTACACGAATCTGGCGTCTGGCGGTTGCCATGACGCGATGGCCCGGATCGCGAACTACTCCCCCATTCGCAACGTCTTCGTCCTCATGCTGGAGAACCGGTCCTTCGACCACATGTGGGGCCAGTCCGGCATACCGGGTCTGACGGTCCCTGCCCCGGGGACGAGCAACTCCTACAACGGGACGTCCTACCCCGTGAGCTCACCGGCCCCGACGGCGATGACTGGCGATCCTGGCCACGAATTCGCTGACGTCCTGGAGCAATTGGCCGGCGCTGGCGCGACCTACCCCCCAGGCGGGCCGTATCCGCCGATCACGATGAGTGGGTTCGCGAGCAACTACGCCACCACGACGGACGAGGCTCTCCCGCCGCCGACGGCCGCCCACATCGGCGACGTCATGATGGAATTCGACACCCCCACCCAGATGCCGACGTCCTACGCCTTGGCCACTTCATTCGCCATCTGTGACCACTGGTTCTGTTCGATCCCGGGGCCGACCTGGCCCAACCGGTTCTTCGTCCACGGGGCATCGTCGGCCGGCCTGGAGCACGCTCCGACGACCGCACAGATCGTCGAGTGGGAGACAGTTGCCGGTTTCGTGCTGCCCCACGGGAGCATCTACGACGCGCTCACGGCCAACAAACTCCAGTGGCGCCTCTACAACGACAACACGGACGCCTACAGCGACAACCCTCAGAACGGTTCGCTGTTCGGCGCCCTTCCCCAGGTGACTGCGCTGAAGAACGTGACCCTCCTGGAAGTCAACTCGCTGACCCACTTCGCCAGCGACCTGCAGGGCCCCTATCCCTACCAATACACGTTCATCGAGCCCAACTACGGCGATGTCACCAGCAATACCTACGTCGGCGGGTCCTCGCAGCACCCGATGGATGACATCTACGGCGGCGAGGCGCTCATCAAGGGCGTGTACGAGGCGATCCGCAACTCCCCGCTCTGGGAGACGAGCCTGCTCATCATTACTTACGACGAGCATGGCGGCTTCTATGACTCGGTCGCGCCGCCGCCGGCTGCCCCGCCCGCGGACGGGAGCGGGACGGCATACAACGACACGGGCTTTGCCTTCGACCTGCTGGGCGTGCGCGTGCCGGCCATCGTCGTCTCACCCCTCATCGCCGCGGGGACGGTCGACCACACGGTCTATGACCACACCTCGGCGCTCGCCACGGTGGAGCGACTGTTCGGCTTCGGCGCGCTGACTGCCCGCGACGCGGCGGCCAACGACCTGCGGCACCTGTTCACGCAGACCACGGCACGGACCGACTGCCCGACGACGCTGCCGGCGCCGGTCGCCCGGATGGGTCGGGTCCTGCCCGACGGCGCGAGCGAGGCGGCGGCCGCGGCAGAGGACGACCTGCCTCTGGAGGACAGCGGCAACCTGCCGGCCTTCCTCGCGACGGCTCGCAAGGCGGCATACGACACCTATGCGACCACGCCCCAGGAGCGGGCGATCGTCGACGAGGAGTATGCCGCGATCACCACACGTGGGGAGGCGAAGGCGTTCGTCGCCAGGGTGATGGCCAAGGCGACCCTCGTCCGCGACTCACAGCCGCGCCCGGTGATGTAGGTCCGCTGCCCCTGGTCGGCCCGCTGCCGTTGGTCGGCCCACTGCTGTTGTGGGCCCGCTGCCGGTTGGTTCGAGCAGCGCCGCGGCAGCGTGCTCGACGGAGTGCGTTTGGCGGGGTGATCACCCCCTCAAACGCACTCCGTCACGCCCGCGCCTAGCCCAGGCCCCGATGTGAGTGCCCCGGCCCCCCATGAGCCTGCCTCGCCCGGCAAAGATGACCGGCGAGCGCTATCACCGGCGGTCAACCCATCCTGGGCCCCCACAAATGACCATGCGAGCGCTATCACCGGCGGTCAACCCATCCTGGGCCCCCACAAATGACCATGCGAGCGCTATCTCCAGCCCGCCACCCTCGACCCGGCAAAGATGACCGTGCGAGCGCTATCTCCGGGCCCCAAACCGTCCTTGGACCCCCACAAATGACCGTGCTAGCGCTATCTCCGTGGCTGTCCTCGGTCAGGTGGGGTGGTGGAGGTCGAAGGCGGGGCGCTCGGAGCGGATCCGCGGCAGGCTGGTGAAGTTGTGGCGCGGCGGCGGACAAGACGTCGCCCACTCGAGCCCTCCGCCATATCCCCAAGGATCATCGACCTCGACCAGGGGCGCGGTCCGCCAGGTCTTCGAGACGTTGTAGAGGAACGGCAGCGTCGAAGCACCGAGCAGGAACGCACCCACCGAGGAGATCTGGTTGCCGAGGGCGAACCCCTCCTCAGGGAGGTAATCGGCATAGCGGCGCGCCATGCCCTGCATCCCCAACAGGTGCTGGACGAGGAACGTCGTGTGGAACCCGATGAAGAGCATCCAGAAGTGGATCTTCCCGAGTCGCTCGTCGAGCATCCGCCCGGTGAGCTTGGGCCACCAGAAGTAGAAGCCAGAGAACATCGCGAACACCACCGTGCCGAACACCGTGTAGTGGAAGTGGGCCACGATGAAGTAGGTGTCGGTGACGTGGAAGTCCAACGCCGGGCTGGCCAGCAGCACCCCGGTCATGCCGCCGAAGAGGAACGTCACGATGAACCCGATCGACCAGATCATGGGTGTGGACAGGGTGAGTGAACCTCGCCACATCGTGCCGATCCAGTTGAAGAACTTCACCCCCGTCGGCACCGCGATGAGCATCGACATGATCGCGAAGAACGGCAACAGCACCTGGCCCGTGGCGTACATGTGGTGCGCCCACACGGCCATTGACAGGGCCATGATCGCGACCGTCGACCCCACCATCGTCTTGTAACCGAACAGCGGCTTGCGACTGAACGCCGGCACGACCTCGCTGACGATGCCGAAGAACGGCAGGGCGATGATGTAGACCTCCGGGTGCCCGAAGAACCAGAACAGGTGTTGCCAGAGCATCGCCCCGCCGGCCTCGACATCGAAGATGTGCGCGCCGAAACGCCGATCAGCCCCCAGCCCGAACAGCGCCGCCGCCAGCACGGGGAAGACGACGATCACCATGACCGACGTGACAAGCACCGTCCAGGTGAACAGCGGCATCCGGAACATCGTCATCCCAGGCGCCCGCATGGTGACGATCGTCGTGATGAAGTTGACCCCGCCGAGGATGGTGCCGAACCCGGTCAGCGCCAGGCCGAACACCCACAGGTCACCGCCCAGCCCCGGACTGTAAGCGCCCGTCGACAGCGGCGCGTAGGCAAACCATCCGAACGCCGCCGCCCCACCGGGGGTGAGGAAGCCACTGATGACGACGAGCCCGCCGAACAGATAGAACCAGTAGGCCAAGGCGTTGACGCGCGGGAAGGAGACGTCCGGCGCACCGATCTGCAGCGGCACGATCGCGTTGGCGAACCCCGCGAAGAGCGGGGTCGCGAAGAGCAACAACATGATCGTCCCGTGCATCGTGAACAGTTGGTTGAACTGCTCAGGGTTGTCGACGATCTGCAGCCCCGGCGCGGCCAACTCCGCACGGATCCCCAACGCGAGCAACCCGCCGAGCATGAAGAAGAGGAACGACGTCACCAGGTAGAGGTTGCCGATGACCTTGTGATCGGTGGTCGTCAGCAGGCCGACGATGCGATGCCCCGGACCGTGATCAACCGGACCGCGATCGACAAGGCCCGAGATCGGGCCCGAGGCCGGGTCGGAAACCAGGTCGGAGGCCGGGTCCGAGACGTCGAGGCCGCCCCCCGAACTCGGTTTCGGGCGAATGAGGTTGATCGACATGGCGATCCCCGTTTCCCTGGACTGTTCTTGGATAGTACGCTTAGAGCCGTGTTAAATACCCCGTACCGATCGCCCGTTCTCGGGCCGGCGCCGACGCAGGAACCGACGGCCGTCGCTACCCCCGCCCAGGGGGAGGTCCTTGCCGCGCTGAGCGCCGACGGGCCCGCGACCGCCGCCGAGTTGGGCGCGCGGACGGGACAGCACCCCAACACGGT
>Ga0208823_1000249_pt1 | contig 46153 bp, 54 predicted proteins | sample AD_UKC075_MetaG_FD_184440 | JGI IMG/M metagenome (GOLD analysis project Ga0208823, IMG submission 184440) | Active sludge microbial communities of municipal wastewater-treating anaerobic digesters from USA - AD_UKC075_MetaG (SPAdes) (version 2) | ecosystem: Engineered > Bioreactor > Anaerobic >...
ACCCTTCCTGTTTACAACGCAGATAATCCACAAGAATACAACTTTAGAGGCAAGCGCATATCTAGGGGTCAATACAGAACCTATCAAGGTACAATTATAAACGCTGATTGCAACGGTGCGCTGAACATACTTTGCAAAAGTAACCTGGTGGACTTAAGTGTCCTACAGGCTAGAGGCTGTTTAGACCAGCCTGAGAGAATAAGGGTCGTTTGACCAAACTTCTTTCGAAATCCCCCACCTCTATAGGTGGTGGGATGGTTTAAGTTGGTGCTTAATGAATTGTGAAATTGAAAATCTGGGGGGGAGAATTCTGGAAGCTTTGGTTGTTCCGATACTTATCAACTTAATCTATGGTTTTGTTTCATACATGCTCATAAGTTGGCCACGAGAACTTCTCAGAAACATGATTTCCAGGATAACTGGTATTAGCAAGAGCATTAAAAACGTTCGCTTGCTAGACCCAATCAGATACATAGATCCAATAGGTTTGTTAGCCTTTACTTTTTTTGATTTTGGATGGACTAGATCACCACTAATCGACTATACAAAGGCGAAGAAAAAGGATCTCTTCTTTTTTTCTTTATTCGGAATTGTTTCAAGTTTTGGGCTCTTTTTTGCTTACGGAATGCTTGCTAGATACGCAAATAATGCGATATTGTTCAAATTATTCTATACGTCGGCCAAGTGGAGCCTTACTTATGCCTTTATATCAATTTTGCCTATTCCACCGCTAGATGGTATCAGGATGTTGTTAGCCTTTTTGCCAAGCAAATACTATGAATGGTACTTGAAGTACAATTTCTATGGTGTCCTGTTCATGATAGGACTTTTGGTTTTATGGATCTTGCCGATGATAATGCACCCGTTCGTTATTTTTATTACAAATGTAACAAACTTTATCATCTTTGGAAACTGGTAAAACGCAGGGGGGCGTGGTATAATCATGGAAAAAGTCCAAGAACTTGAGAGTTTAGTAGAGGGTATAATAACAAGTTACACTGAGTTGAAAAGGGAAAATGAAAAACTGTGGAATGAGCTAAATCAAGCAATTGAAAAAATAAGTCAGCTAGAAAGAGAAAAATCAGAACTTGAGCGTTTACTAAGAAATAACGAGGAAATAATAAACAAACTCGTTATCAGGGTAAGAGACCTGATGAAAATATTGGAAGTGAATGAACATGAAGAAAGTTAGGATAACTCTTTTTGGTAAAGAGTATGAATTTGCTTCCAATAGTTCGGAAGAAGCTATAGATTATGTGCACAGAAGGCTTAAAGAACTTCAAGCAAGCTACAATAAACTATACGAAGAAATACCATTTGATGAGTTGCTTGTACTTATTTTATGCGATATTCTAGAGCAAGAGTACAACTCACAGAAGAAGATAGACGTTACTCTTAGCAACTTGAAAGAAAAGTTGAAAATGTTGAGATTGGAAGGTGAGTAACTCCTAATGACTATTGGATTGTTTGACTCAGGCATAGGCGGACTTTCTGTTCTGAAGAAACTTATAGAGACTCTTCCAGCACACTATGTATATGTAGCCGATACTATGCGCGCACCTTATGGTACAAAGACAAGTGATACCATAGAGGTGTTTAGTAGAGAGATAATAGGATTCCTTGCAGAAAAGAAAGTTGAGCGTATTTTCGCTGCCTGTAACACTTCAGATTCAACTTTAGTAAAATACAGAGGGGCTTTCAAAATACCTTATCACAGTATCATCCAAGCTGGGGTCAATGCCTCAAAATACGATAGAGTCGCAGTAATTGGAACACATATGACGGTTCAAAGTGGGCTATATAAGCACGACTTAGAAGCCCGAGGTAAGAAAGTGATACAACGTCCTGCTCAGCTTTTTGTATCTATAGTGGAAGAGGGCATATTCTACGGTAACATGGTTGAAGCTGTTGTGAAATTTTACTTAGAGCCATTTAGAAAATTCAAACCTCAAGAATTGATACTTGGCTGCACACATTTCCCGTTCTTGAAAGACATAATAGCACGTCTCATGGATAATGTTAGAATAATCGATCCTGCAGACGAAATTGTTAGGGAAGTCTCACATCTAGTGGGAAGCGGTAGATCATTTGTCGAATTCTACGTGACTGGTAATCCAGAGGAATTTGAAAGGAAATTAAAGAAGATTGGATTCAAGTATCCATACCAAGTAAAGCATCTAGAGATAGCAGAACTGGAGCAGAAGGTGGTTTATTTTGAAAGAGCTTGTGATATTGACAGGGTACTCGGGAGCGGGTAAGTCAACAGCAGCCGGACTAATTGAAGATTTGGGTTTCTTCTGTATCGATAATCTGCCGCCGGAGGCAACTTATCAAGTAGCAAGTATCGTTGCGGGAACCGTTGATAAACTTGCCATCGTTATAGACGTGCGAAGCTACTTATTCGGAGAGGTTACAAAGGCGATAAAAGACCTAAAGGAAAGATTCCGGTTCTGCAAAGTGGTCTTCTTAACCGCAAAAAAGGATGTACTCATCCAAAGATTTGCGCATACCAGACGCACTCACCCACTATCAAAACAGGCTACATCAATATCTGAAGCAATAGACCTTGAAATAGAACTGATGAGGGATGTTATAGAAATATCTGATGTGGTGATAGATACAACACAGCTGAATCCTCATCAGCTAAGAGAAAAGCTTACCAACTTGCTCTCACCTAAATCTACAAAGAAATTTACCGTGCACATAATCAGTTTTGGGTTTAAGTACGGCATACCTTTGGATGCCGATTTTGTTTTTGATGTCAGGTTTTTTCCAAACCCTTTCTATATACCGGAATTACGCCAGAAGGACGGTAGAGATAGGGAAGTCAAAGAGTTTTTGGAGAAAGTTGATGGAATAGATGAATATCTAAATCAAATTTTGAACATAGTGAGTTTTGCAAGTACTCGATATGAAGGAGAAGGAAGGAACGAGATGAGTATAGCTATAGGATGTACAGGCGGTAAACACAGAGCGGTTTACTTTGCTGAAGAAATGAAGAGACTCTTTGAAGATAAAAACTATCAAACAACTTTGGAGCATAGGGATGTTGAGCTTGAATGATGATAACAGTTGTTGGTGGAGGGACTGGATTATCCACACTCCTAAGAGGGCTAAAGAATTTTCCTTGCGACATAAATGCTGTAGTGACAATTACAGATGAAGGCGGAAGTTCTGGAGTTTTAAGAGAAGAACTTAACGTTCCACCCCCAGGAGATATTAGGAACAATCTAGTAGCACTTGCAAATGATGAGGATATACTAAGCCAAGTGTTTAGCTACAGGTTTAGGAATGGAAGCCTATCAGGCCATCCTGTGGGCAATATCATATTGGCGGCGTTGACAAAAATTACGGGCAGTTTTACAGATGCCGTAAGCAGAATGTCTGATATACTTGCTATTAAAGGACGTGTTTTACCCATTTCAAATGAAATGGCACGCTTGATAGCCTGTTTTAGTGATGGGGTAACTGTTGAAGGTGAAACTCAAATTGTTGAATATGGGATTAAATCTTTTAGTAGGATAAAAGAGTTAAAGCTTAGCAAACCGATAATGCTGAATCCTTCTGCAAAGGAAGCGATAGAAAAAGCAGATATTCTTGTTCTTGGACCGGGCAGTTTATACACGAGTATCATTTCAAATCTAATTGTGGAGGGATTTTCAGATACGATAAAGAATACACCGATACATAAGATATATGTATCTAACATAATGACGCAACCGGGCGAAACCTACACCTACACATTGAAAGATCATGTTGATGAAGTTGAGAAATATCTTGGAACAAAGCTTGATTATATAGTATATTCATATCCTCCTTCAGAACCGACGATATTGGAAAAGTATAGATTAAAAGGTTCAGTGCCTGTTGAAAATGACTTGGAGGAAGGCAGAGTAATAAAAGGCCATTTTTCCTCGATAGTATTTGATGAAGACTACAGAATAAGGCACGATTCGTTCTTACTTGCAAAAGCGATATTTGATCTGAGTGGTACTGTAGCAGACAAGAACAACACGAGGTGAAATTGTGAGATACACGTTTTCAGAAGAAGTGAAAGGCGAATTATGCCAAGTTGAAGTGCTCAGCATCGAGGAAGCACAAGCTGAGCTTATCGGTTATCTAAAAGGCAAAGGAGTTTTTGTAAAGACATCTACCGATTCCTATATATCATTAGAAGTTGGCTTTATACCAGCAGCTAGACGAATAATGACCTTGATGCATCAATTGGGTGTTGACAAAAAGAAACTAACTTTGCTCAAAAACAGGTTGCAGAAAAAAAGGGTGCAAGTTTTCATTCCTACAAACATACTGACAAAACTTGGGATATCGATACTTGAAATGCCTGGCTTCATAGAAGAAGATATCGGATTGTTTGGAGCCTTTTTGAGAGGCCTATTCGTTTCTACAGGTTCAGTCACTGATCCAGCTCGGCATTACCATCTCGAACTGGTGTCTTATAACGAAAGCTTACTTGAACAAGTTAGTAACTTGCTTACCTGCTTCTTAGGAATATCTGGGAAGATATCTAAGTTGAAATACAACAATAGGTACTATATTAAGAGGGGCAAGGACATTCAAGACATTTTAGAAGTAATTGGTGCATCTAGAACGGCAGCTCATGTAGAGAAAATCCTGACCTCAAGGGAAATAAAAGGCGATATAAACAGAACTTTGAACTTCTTGAGTGCGAATGCAAGGCGGACAGGTGATAGTAACGCCAAACAAATCGAAACAATAACTTATATCGATGAAACGATAGGATTAGAGAATTTGCCCGAAGAACTCAGAAAAGTGGCGCAATTAAGATTGGATAATGAAGCTCTATCTCTTTCAGAAATAGGCGAGTTGTTTGATCCTCCGTTGACAAAGAGTATGGTGTATAATAGAATCAAAAAAATCACAAAGATAGCTGAAGAGCTTAGCAGAAAGGACAACAATAGCATAATTAAAAAACCGGAGTACTGATTTTGAGTCAACTAAGGTAAAATTAAGGAAAGTATGAGTTAATTATATTAATTGTATTATTCGATAACATCAAAGCGTGGTGATAAATAGGATGAAATGTCCGTTTTGTGGCTATGAGGACACAAGGGTTCTAGATTCAAGAGAGCTCAGTGATGGGAGAGCTATAAGAAGGAGAAGAGAGTGTCCGCAGTGTCATGCAAGGTTTACAACGTACGAGAGATATGAAATAGGGCCAATAACCGTTGTAAAAAAGGACGGTAGAAGGGAAAGATTCGATAGAAGAAAAATACTCAACGGGCTATTGAAGGCATTTGAGAAGAGACCTGTTACGACAGACGAAATAGAGAGAATAGTTGACAACATAGTATCCAACCTGCAAAAGAGTGGTAGCATGGAAGTAAGCACAACACTAATTGGCGAGCTTGTGATGGAAGAATTAAGAAAAATCGACCAAGTCGCATATGTAAGATTTGCATCGGTCTACAAAGATTTCCGCGAAATAGATCAATTCATAGAAGTCATAAAAGAATTGCGAAGCGATGGTACCGATGATAGATGAAACGATATAGAAAAGAATATAGAAAAGAATAATGTACAGATGCTGATTAATAGCAAAATGGGAGGGATTTGCTAATGGAGAAAGTTAAACTCACAAAACAAGGATATGAGAAATTGAAGCAAGAACTCGATGAGCTGAAACGACAACTCATGTTTGACATACCTGAGAGAATTAAAGCGGCAAGAGAACTGGGAGATCTTTCTGAGAATTCAGAATACCAAGAGGCAAAAAATGAACAGGGCAGAATTGCTTCAAGAATAAACGAACTTGAACAGATGCTTCTCAATGCGGAGGTTATAACTGAAAATTTTAATTCCTCAATTGTTAATCTTGGTGATTGGATACTGTTAAGAAACCTTGATACTGGAGAGCAACTGAAAGTACAACTCGTAAGCCCACAAGAAGCTGATATATTTGCAAAAAAGATCAGTGTTGAGTCACCACTGGGAAGAAGTATAAGTGGTGCAAAAAAAGGGCAGACAGTCAAGATCAAAGCTCCAAAAGGTATTGTGCGATACGAGATAACGGATATACTTATGGATGAAGATTAGCATTAAGTCCTTTACTTTGAATAAACTGAATGAAAATGATGAATCATCTATACAGGAGGGATTTATCTTGTTGAAGAAGTTCAGGGAAGAAAGAATCAAAGAAATAGAAGAAATACGTGAACTAGGAATCAACCCTTATCCTTATAGCTACAAGAAGACGCATACTACAGAAGGCATAAGAAAGCAATTCCAAAATATCGCAAATGGTGAAGTTACAGACGAAAGAGTCTCAACAGCTGGAAGAGTGATGGCTATAAGAGAGCACGGTAAAAGTACCTTCTTTCACATCAAAGATACTTTTGGTAGGATACAGGCATACGTAAGAAAAGATAAGACCGAGAATTACGAGTTTTTCAAGGAACATATCACAGTTGGAGACATAATCGGTGTCGAAGGCATCGTTTTCAAGAGCAATACGGGAGAGGTTACAATACTCGTTGAAAAGTTCCAGCTTCTCAACAAGCCACTCCGCCCAATGCCCGAAAAATGGCATGGAATCAAGGATAGGGAGATACTCTACAGGCAAAGATACGCTGAAATGATTGCAAACGATGAAACAATCAAAAGATTCAAGATGAGATCTGACATAATAAGGATGATTAGAGAATTTCTTACCTTAAAAGGATTCTATGAAGTGGAAACGCCTATTCTCCAGTATTTAACAGGCGGTGCTTCTGCAAGACCATTTATTACACACTTGAACGCGCTTGACATAGACATGTACCTGAGAATAGCTACGGAGCTACATCTCAAGAGATTCATAGTTGGAGGCTTCGAAAAGGTGTACGAAATAGGCAGGATATTTAGAAACGAAGGTATTTCTTACAAGCACCATCCAGAATTCACCACTATAGAGCTATATCAGGCATATGCTGATTATGAAGACGTCATGAACTTAACTGAAGAGCTTATTACCCATCTTGTCGAACAACTTTTTGAAACGACAAAGATCATCTACCAGGGTCAAGAAATTGACTTTACAAGGCCCTGGAGGAGAATCAAGATGAGAGATTTCATAAAAGAAAACCTTGATGTAGATATACTTGAAGACGAGGACGAAAAACTCATATCCGTTCTTACTTCTCATGGTGTTGAAATTGATATCAACGACAGAGGTCACATGATAGAAAAACTATGGGATCTTGTGGAGGATAGAGTAATACAACCTACATTTCTCATTGATCACCCGGTTGAGATCTCACCACTTGCTAAGAAGAACAGGAATGATCCAAGGGTGACAGAAAGATTCGAACTTATAATCTATGGTCGTGAAATGGCTAATGCATTCAGTGAGTTGAATGATCCAGTCGATCAGTATGAAAGATTTGTCAACCAGCTAAGACTGAGAGATCTTGGAGATGAAGAGGCACACATGATGGATAAAGACTTTATAAGGGCTCTAGAGTATGGAATGCCGCCAACAGGTGGGCTTGGCATAGGGATAGACAGAATTGTAATGTTCCTCACAGACAGTGCAAACATTAGGGATGTCATAGCGTTTCCACTTGTAAGGCCTGAAGGCGACGTTGATATAGAAGAAATCGAAGACTATGGAAGTAACAGTGGTGAAAGGGGAGAACAAGCATGAGTAAGGAAAATAAGAAACAAGTTTCATCGAAGAAAAGTGAAACATCTTCTTCTACAAGTTCAAGCAAAGTAAGAAGCGTCATGACGAAATGGCAACAAGTTGTTATATGGATTGTTGCTATAGCTTTTATAGCTGGTATTGCATTGTGGGCACTCGCAGTAAATTACACGCCAGGAAGCCAGAAAATTAAGAGAACCATCGAAGAGACAGTCGGCTATTTAACCATCGATGGTACTCCAACCAAGAATGAGACGTATTGGGTATTCCCAGAAGAAGTAGAACAAACATACGGTAACTTGCTGGCAATGTATGGGAGTCCATCTCTCGATTCTGCTATCGAAGAGCCTTATCTTAAGACTTTAATAGCGGTTGATTTACTCAATAATAAGACAGTACTTTACTATGCCGAAGTTGAGAAGATAAAACCAGATAGCAAGAAGCTAAAAGAAGAATTAAGCAAAGAAATTGAGGAAATCAAAAAAGACGCGGGAAAATCTCAACAAGTAAAAGCACAGTATGGAAGCCTTTCAAATTACGAAAAAGAATTGAAAAAGCAAAAAGAGATAGAAATGACAGTCAAGGCTGTTAAGAATAAACTTGGTGTAGTAACTGAAGAAGAAATCAGGAAGTATTATGAAGACAACAGAGAAGACCTGATGACAAACTACACAAAGGCAGAAGTTCAGTATACGATGTTTGAAAAGAAAGAAGAGTTAGATGCCTTCATGCGCTTGGTGAATGAGAAGGGCATAACTGAAGCCGCATCGGAATCTTCAATCACGCTTACTGATTATACAGTGACAGAAGGCACATTCCCAGAAGATATCGAGAAAAAGATTTTTGGAGCAACTTCAAGTATCATATCTTTCCCATACGATGATACTTACTTTCTTTTCAACATAAAGAGTGTACAAAAGGTAGACACTTACGACAACTTTAAACAATCGGCGGCGTACAGTGAAGTTGTTGAAAATCTACAGAACAGCCGATTCGGTGAGAACTTAGCAAAATGGAAAAAAGAAAATAAAATATCTTTCGAGTTGAGAGATCCCGTTTACAATGCATGGTACGTTGCACTCAGCACAGAAGAGAAAGACCTGCTCAAGGTTTACAAGAGTTTCTACGAAGAATTGTTTAATGAAAACAATGAAGTTAGAAGTGACATTGCAGTTGAACAAAAGACGGCCTTTCTTGTTGTCGCTGATAGGATAGTAGCAAGTACAGACACATCTTTGGAACTTGTGAAAGAAGATGTCAGAACTTTTGAGAAAAAGATAGTCAACTCTGTTTATGAACAAATAAAAGGTTCGTCGCAAGAGATTCTCAGGAGAATGAAAGATTACTATCCTGAAAAGCAAGATATATCTTTCCAATACTACTCCAAACTATACGATGCTATAAAACCATACCTCTCAATTGGTGGCGCTTACTATGTAATAAACGAACTCTTTGAAGTATATCAAGGATTTGGTGATCTTGCAGAATCGACATCAACTGATCTACAGATAAGATCTGATTCCTATTACAAGCTATATGAGATGAACAAACTATTAGGCGATCCACAAACAGCAGGTTACTATCTCGATAAGCTACAGGAGATTAAGCCAGACTACAGTATAAACTTCGATACAGCGCAAAAGGAACTCGAAGACATGCTAGCTCAACAACAATACCAAATGTATACTGAAGATGAAACAGAGACTTACCAAGATAGCGAAAACACAGAGATGAATAGCACAGAAGGCACTAACTGAGATTGAGAAAATCCCCCGCCGATGACTGCGGGGGAATTTACTATAATTGCTGTCACTATGTATACTTTTAGTATTGATAGAGCGGTTGGGTATTTTTGAGAAATGTGAAAAACTCAAAGAAATAGAGAGTTGGAGGTGGGAAACATGGCAAGAAATGCGAAGAGAATATTCATTTTTCTGTTGCTTCTTTTTACCTTTACATTTGCTCAAGCACAAGCTGAGCCAATTGCTCAAATTGAAATCAACGGCAGTGTGATTGAAAATGGCACAATATCAGCTGACGAAGTTTCGGACTTTTATAATTTCTATCTGCAGTATTATGGAACTCTGGATTCACTCTTCGAAGAACCATTTATCAAAGCTTTTATTCTAAATGAACTGATTAAAGAAAGACTTTCCTCATATTTTGCCCAAAAAGACGGAATTACCGTTGAAGAACTACAATCAAGAAACTCCGAGGTCTCAGAAGACGATATGGAAAGCTACTATAACGCAAACAGAGACCAACTCATGGAAGAAGAACAATACGTCAATTTCGAATATGCTTACTTCGAAACTCAGGAAGAGGCAAAGGCATTTTATGACAAGGCTTCGGAGGTTGGATTTGACAAAGCCTTGGAAGAGGCAAATGCACTGGAAGTTGACTCATACGATGGATTGAAAAAGGCAGAAACCAACGAGATATTCATCGACGTACTCTTCGGGGATTATACTAATCCTCTTAGAATAAGTTACTCTGATGATGGAAGCTTTGTTTTTAACATAAAGAAATTGAACAACATGTCTACATACGACCTTTTCAAAGGATCACAAAAATACAACGAAGTACTAGGACAGTTCCTGACACAGAAATTTGATGAATACATCAATGCTCGAGTAAGAGATGAGAACATCACAATCAAAACCTCTGACGGTTATGCGATCTGGATAGCGATAGTAGAGAATGAAGATCTGCAAGATATTTATAATAGATTTTACGCAAAAGTGTTCAATGAAAAATCTGAGGTAACTACAGACGATGCATGGTTATTATCCGGTATGATTGTTGCAATCGAAGAATCCGGAAAAGTCGAGGAATGTGAAAGGGAATACGAAAAGATCATTGAAAAAGTATACACAATGGGTTACAAGTCTCTTTCTATATTGGCTAGAATGAGAGGCATCAGTGATACAGAACAGGTCAAACTTGAATACAACATCGAACTCTCCAACATGTTGCTACAGAGTATCGAAAACGGCAACATAATGTCCGTTTTTCAATATCTGTACAACAACCTTATAGAGCTTGATGAACTCTCCCAGTCCGAAAACCCACAGATCCGGCAAAAGGCATTGGAATGTCTTTACAGAATGTATAAAGCACTGGGAGAAACAAATATTGCGATAGATTATCTTGAAACACTTCGTAGTGAAAATCCAGAATATATGGACTTTGAATTAGAATTAGAGACACTTGAACAGTAGAAAATCAACAGAATCAGTCAACTACCCACGGCCTATAGAGGCGGGGGCTTGTAGAAATGCAAGCTCGGTTGATTAGCCTATGTCATTAGCTATCGCTAGTGACTACGTTATAGCAGAATATATAGTCATCTTGGGATGCTCCACAAGTCCCATGCTCTGAGGGGTAGGAGAAGTGCTATTACCATTAAACCTGCTATAACGTTGGCGATGTGGACCTACAGGCTTCGGCCTGACTTACCTTGATGGAGGTTTTAATGTGGTATATGTATCATTCCCCACTTACAGAAGTGGGATTCTTCTTGCAGGAAAATGATAAAAAAGTAGAGACGACAATCCTGACGTGGGGGTACGTAGTGATGAACATAAAACGTGTGTTGATAAGTGTATCGGACAAGACTGGAATAATTGAATTTGCCAAAGAACTCACCGACAGAGGCATCGAACTCATTAGTACCGGTGGAACGGCGAAACTTCTCAGCGATGCGGGCATACAAGTCAAACAAGTATCTGATGTCACAGGATTCCCAGAAATTCTTGGGGGACGAGTGAAAACACTTCACCCAAAGATATTTGGCGGAGTACTTGCTGATCTTGAAGAGAAGTCGCACGTGCAAGACCTTCAAGATAATCAAATAATACCAATAGACATGGTGGTTGTTAATCTATACCCATTCGACGAAATTGAAAAAACTACCAGAGTAGAAGACGTACTCATAGAGAATATAGATATAGGTGGAGTATCGCTACTCAGAGCGTCTGCTAAGAACCATAGAAACGTTGTTGTCGTGTGTGATCCGGCAGACTATCCAAAGATCATCAAATCGCTCGACTTTTGCGGAGATGTAACCCTACAAGATAGGCGCATGTTCGCCCTAAAGGCGTTTTACTACACGATGAAATACGATGCAACAATCCATAGGGTGCTATCAGAATTGTTTGCATCGGAAAAGTATGAACACATGACATTTGAAAGATTTGGTGGGCCACAGTCAGATTACGAAATACTAGACATGGTAGACAACAAATTCATCTCAGTTTCCAAATACACGAAAGACGTTGCAAGTATTTCACTTGGGGCAGTACTAACTTTCATAGCACCAAATATACTCGTTGGATTGAGAGATGGACTACCAATTTCCATGGTAAACATCAAAAAATCCGGTGGCAGAATATGTGACCTTATGGGTGACATATTAGTGGTAAGAAAACTCACAAACGACTTAGCCAGAAAACTCAAAGAGAGCACATTCACAACGATAGCATACGAAACAATCGAAGACGAAGATATCATCGAAGACATATTATCTAGCAAAGAACTCATAAAGTACACCTATACACAAGAGCCAGAAAAATTCTACGTCGCAAAATTGATACAAAACATCATGGTAAAGGAATACTTAAAAACTGAGAACATCAAAGATGACCAAGACAAAGACGAACAAGCCATAAAATTTGTGCTCAGATTCATGCCAAAATATGCAGTCATCGTCCAAACAGAAGATGGATTCATTAACACAGAAATAGATTTTGCAAGCAACGTCGATGCACTGCAACGCTGCATCATAAAATCAAATAGCAAACCCACAAAGATAGGTACAAACGGCCCTATAGACCCAATATTCACAAAGATATGCAAAGAAAATGGCATAGAAGACATAATTAGTTGCTAAGAGAACTTGCAGACAGACCATAAAAAAGGCGGTGATTTTTTATCACCGCTTTTTTCAACGATATTGTAAAATCACCAGGCACAGCTTAACAGCTTATTTAAACCATCCCGCCACCTATAGAGGTAGGGGATTTTGAGAGAAGTTTGGTCAAACGACCCTTATTCTCTCAGGCTGGTCTAAACAACCTCTACACTGTAGAGCCAACAGGCTCATCAGTTTACTTATCCGCACAAGTGTGCGCCAAAGGTATTTGTTGGTATAATTATATCACATATTTCTTTGTTTTGATAGTATCTAATAAGAAAGAAGGGTTGGCGATTCCTCTCCAACTTGCAGAAGTTGGAGTCTCCTCGCTGATTGAAGATGAACTATAGAAATTACAGAGAAATCAGCCACATAAAAAATGCAGAAGTTGGTGCTATTGTCAGATTATCGTTTATCCAATTTCCAAGCCCTTCAATGATAGTCGCGGCTAAAGCGCCAACTACCAATGCGAAATAACTAATAGGCATAGAGATCAAATTCATATAAACAGCACCTGATGCAAGACAAATGAACAAACAAGCAAGACTTCCTTCCACCGACTTACCGCTCAGCCACATATGCTTTCCCCATCTCTTACCAACCATCGCAGCCCACGAATCACCCAAAGTTAACATCAAAATTGCGATCAAAGAATATGGCACTGGAAACAAACTTGCAATTGCACAACCGATGAGAAAATAACTCGTTCCAGAAAACTTGAATGCTTCCTCACTCTTTCCAACAGGCCTAAATGCCTTTCGCAACACATCGTTCAAGCCCTTCCAAAACCTTCTCATTATCTCAAGTACCAATGCGATAATACCTGATACCATAACGATGTACCTAAATACCACAGGCCCCCAAAGTGGATAAGCAAGGACCGGAAATAACAATCCCGTGTAACGTAGCAACTTTCTCCTAACAAAAGTGCTTCTCAGAGGTTCCCTTGCATGGCTGTACGAACTCTTCAAATTATCCCATCCTCTAACAATCAACCATACAGCCAGCACAACAGTTAGAATAGCACCTACCAAATCGATCGTACCTCTAAAATAACCAATTAAAATTACGAATGGCCATATTGCAGAAAATATTGCAAATGTCAATCCCTTATCCAAAGTGAGCCACAAAGTACCACCAAGTATCCCAAACGCAGCAGACTCAAGTGGAAATATAGCTACAAACGCTCCTATCGCTGCAGCAAGGCCTATACCTCCCTTACCACCAAGCCAAATTGGCCAAGAATGGCCTATTATCGCTATTAAGGCAAAGAGTGGCCACCAAGTCTTACTTATTCCCAATGCATAGGCAAAGAGCACAGCAAAAAGCGATTTTGTTGAATCACCAGAAAATCCCAAAACACCGGCTATTGGTCCTGCTTCATACCATGCATTTGTCGCACCAACATTCTTGGTGCCTACTTTCCTTAAATCCTTTCCTGAGAAAAGCTTTGCAAATAAATAACTCCAAGGGATAGACCCGATCAAATAACTAACGACAACTGCAGTAAAAAAAGTCGTAAAATCACCTCCCGTCCTCGCACCGCTGTTATGTCTCAGACAATTATAATACATTTCCAGAAAATAAACACTATCAGAGCATTTTCATAGCACATTCATCTATGGCAAGTGTGAATACTATCCAACGTGATATAATTATAACTGATGTTTCCAGAAATTCCACCTTCAAAGGGGTGATATCGTATGAAAATACTCCATACATCAGACCTTCATCTTCAAAACGTCGGAGATGAACGGTGGGAAGCGCTCAGAACCATATTAAATGTTTGCAAAAGTGAAAAAATAGACGTGTTAGTCATCTCAGGTGACCTATTCGATACCAACCAAGATGGAGATAACCTAAGAGTTAAGATAAGAGAATTATTCAATGGCGCAAGTTTCAAAACCATCATCCTACCAGGCAATCACGACGCAGTGATGTACTCAGATGGTATGTACCTTGGGGATGATGTGCAAATTATAACAGACCCTGAAAAGAAAATCGAACTTGACGATGTCACATTCTTCGGTCTGCCATTCAAGAAAGAGTACTCAAAAAACGATAAAGTTGCCGAAGTACTCACAGAGGTGAACAAGAAAACTTCGAAAGATAAGACGAACATACTCATCTACCATGGAGACTTACTCGACTCACTCTTTTCAAAGGATGATTTCGGTAATGAAGAAGGCTACATGCCAATAACACTTGCAGACTTTGAAGGTACGAACTTCAACTACGTTCTTGCAGGCCACTTCCACAGAACATTCAACGTTTACGACCTACCAAACGGTGGATACTTCGTCTATCCAGGTTCACCCGTTTCCACGAGCGTAAAAGAAACAGGAAAGCGAAGTGTAAACATCTTCACAGTTGGCGAAAAACCAAAGTCAGTGCCCATAGACACATTCCACTACGAGAACATCAACATCACATTTGATCCATTAAGCGATGAACATCCTTTCGAGAAGATAGAAAAGGCGTGCGAGCGTGTGGATGAAAACACCAAGGTCATATTAAACATCGACGGTTACGTAGATCTCGAGAAATTTGGCATAACTGAAGGCGCACTCAACGAAAAGGTAAATGAACTTCTGAAAGGTAAAATAGTTGAAGAATACAATAGATCCAAAGATGTTAGTAAAATCCTCGAAGATGATATATTTAAAAGATTTGCCCATAAGTTAAATGAAAGAGTAAACGACGAAGACAAACGTAAGAGATGCATAGATTTATTCATCAAAGCGTTTTCACAGGCAAAAACTAAGGTGGTGAGAGCATGAAGATAACACAATTTTCCATCACCCGCTATGGTCCACTGAGTCCTGGAAAAGTTTTTAATCTCGGAGATTTCAACATATTTTACGGTCCAAACGAAAGTGGTAAAACACTCACAGTCGATGCACTGATAAAACTATTATTTCAAGGGAAAGATCAGAAAAAGAGTCAGAACAGTCTATACAATCAATTGAGAGACTTTGAAAAGATAGATAGAGTAGATGAAAGACCCGAAGGCTTCGTCGTTATAGAAAGCGATGGAAAGCAATATAAACTTCCTGAAAAGGGAAGTATAAAAGATATATCAAACTTGAATGCAACTGATTTTAGAAACATATTCATAATAAGAAGCAGTGATCTGAGTATATCCAATGAATATGATTTTTACAATAACCTCACTGATAAATTAGTTGGCGTCCATGCTGGTGATATAGAAAAGATCAAAACAGAGTTGTATAAAATCGGTGCAATAACATCAACGGGCAGGTTTGAAGATTCTGCAGGTACAAAACTCAAATCAAGGCTTGAAAAAGCCCAAAAGATAATCGATGAAATAAAACAGCTAGAGCAAAACTGGAATAGCAAGAACGTTGCCAATCTTGAAAAGGAGCTAAAATCATCATCAGAAGAGAAAAAGCAAATTGAAGAAACGATTGAAAAATTTGAAAAGGTGAGAAAACGTGTAACATTTAAAAAGGCAAAGACTGCAATGGCTGAGCTAAAACTCAACATCGAGAATCTCAAACCACTCCAAGATTATACTGAACAGAGATATCATGAGATGGAAAGGCTAATCGAGTCAAAACACAACCTCGAAATTCAAATAGCACAGTTGGAAAGCCAACTGGACGACGCAAGGAACAAACTTAACGATGCAATCAAGGAAACTGAACAACTTGAAAAACAAGCATCACAGCTCAATGAGAAGAAGAAGACCATCGACGAGCAATTACGACCTGCGATTTTGAAAATTCAAGATCAAAAAAGAGATTTTCAAAGCAAGAGCCGCTCGTTCAAGATGATGCGTAACGTAAGTGCAGTTGCCACAGCACTCTTTGCCATTCTGGTTGTTACATTTCTATTCCTCCACACAACATTCGGTGCAATAGCCTTCGCTGTGTTGTTAGCTATCTCCATATCATTTCTGGTAAGGAGCACAACATCACAACGAATTGAAAAAGACATACAATCCGAAATAGAAAAAATCCGCGCAATTGCATCTAATGTAGGTATACAATTCAGCACTCTTGATGAGCTGCAAGAGAAACTGAACGAACTCTCGACTACTTTTGAAGATGTAAGAGAACAATTGGAGAAGGCAAGAATTACAAAAAACATAACGGAATCGAAAGTAAGTGACCTGCTAAGTGGCATCACAGCGAATCGGCAAAGACTTCAGGAAACTGTCGAAGAGCTCGATAAAATCACGGAAAGGTTGAAAACTCGCACACTTGACGAACTATCGAAAAAGATAGAAGAAAGAAAACAGATAGAAAAGGTTATCAATGATCAAATAACTACACTCAAAACACTGCTTGGTGAATCGAGTGAAAATCATCACGAAAATATGCAAATCTGGGACCAGAAGATATCAACATACGTTGAAGAAGACGATGTAGAAGAACTTGACAAAATGGAAGAAGCATACAGCGAGGAAAAGCTTGAAGAACTAAAAGCAAAGAAGATACAGATAGATACGAAGATAAAGGAAGATGAAGACAAAATATCGAAACTCAGGCTTGAAATCCACGATATTTGCATGAAGGCAAGGGAAATAATCGAGATGGAAGAATGGGAATACGAAACATACGCACTGATCGAATACGTGCAAAGAGAACTTGAAAAATTCGTAAGCGATGCATATCAACGGAAAGATGATGTACTCTTCATGGCTGAAATGCTCGACGAAATGATTGAGGAAGAAAAGGCAAGCATCAAACAACTCATAGACGACAACGAAATACTCAACGAATCTTTTAAAAAGATCACCGGTGGTGCATATCTGAAGATCATGTACGATAACATTAGCGAAGAAAAGGGCCTTAAGGTTCAAACTTCATCGGGTGAAACGCTCACCATCGACAAGCTATCTTCCGGCACTTATGACCAGCTCTATCTTTGCATCCGATTGGCACTTGGCAAAAAACTCTTTGAACAAAGGGATGGCGACAAAGCAGGATTTTTCATCTTGGATGACCCATTCGTCAAATCAGACATACAGAGAATACAAAATCAGCTCACACTACTCAAAGAATTTGCTTTAATGGGATGGCAAATAACCTACTTCACATCAAAACAAGAAATCGTTCAACTCCTCCAAAACGACATAGACTCAGGACAAATCAAATATTTTGAACTTGAACCACTGCGCTTATAATATTTGTCCAGCTGCTTTTCTAGCTTCAGCCTTTGCAAGTCTATCCACAGCGTTGTGAAAATCATTACCAGAATGTCCTTTGATAATTTCTATTGTATATGGAATCCTTAATTTTCTCATAGAGTCAACCAAATACCTTTGGCGCACACTTGTGCGGATAAGTAAACTGATGAGCCTGTTGGCTCTACAGTGTAGAGGCTGTTTAGACCAGCCTGAGAGAATAAGGGTCGTTTGACCAAACTTCTCTCAAAATCTCCCACCTCTATAGGTGGCGGGATGGTTTAATCCCACGGTCTATATAAATTGAAAAAGCATATGCTTCGATACCATTACAATATGACCCATCGGCGAATGCGACTACTCGGCATCCCATCAAATTCCCAACGAAATCTGCCAAATGAATCACCTCCCCTCGCAATTGTTGGGTAGATACATAAGCGACAAAGCACAGATAGCTTGGACACTTTTAAGCACACCGGTGTACCAGTACCAATCTATGCTTTCGAACCCGGTGCGGAGAACTTCACAAGTTGGTTCGATAACACAGAAATCTCAAGAACTATCGCAAGACTTATGGGATATCCATTAATATCCCCAATTCAGAAAGAACCTATCATGTCCGGGTCAATTAATTACTGATAGACGAGCAGAAATAACTTAGGAGAATATATACGTATGCAATCTAATAATCACAGCCACAATTGGCGTTACGCGGTATTTGATTCTTGTGCGTGAATACACTCGCATCATCTGCATCCATCAATCCATTGTAAGAAACTCTTGCCAGGGGGTTTGACTTGCCCCTGCTGGCAAGAGGAGGAGGGATTAGTTTATTCGATCTACATATAAATTACTCTACAACTTCTATTTTCCTGACAAACATATCTGATCGAAAATCTTCTGAATCAAGTTCTGAGTCAGAAAAATTGGAGGTTTCCACAACGCAGAATAACTTAGTGAGATTTGTGCTATAATACTAAAAGGTAAATACTTAGTGCACAAAGGATCTAAAACATTAGAAAAAGTTATGTATTTTCTCTTTTTCTTTGTCTTCTTACATTCAAGTAGTGCAGATAGCGAGGTGGGTTAAGCAAACAGAGATTAAAAAGATAGGGGGTAGAAATTTATGGATGAAACGATGGCACCTTTGAATAGAAAAAAAGCCATGTTCTTTTTATTTCTCATGCTGGTCATACTAAATGCAGATCAGATGGTGATGAGCCCAGTTATTGGGATGATAGAGACTGAGTTTAATGTGACTGATTCTCATATAGGATTAATTGGTGGTGTTTTCAGTATCGTTGGTGCACTAGTGAGCCTCATCTGGGGATATTTAACGGATGTTTACAACAGAAAGTGGCTACTCATTGTATCAATTCTTGTTGGCGAGATTCCGTGCCTACTTTCCGCTACTGCAACATCTTTCAGTCAGCTTTTTTTCTGGCGCGTTCTAACTGGAATAGGTATCGGTGCTTCTTTCCCAATTTCGTACTCTCTTGTCGGTGATATGTTTGGCCACAAAGAACGTGGTAAGGTAGTTTCATTACTTGGATTGGCAACAACGATCGGTGGAGTTGTCGGTATGCTCGTTGCAGGATACACGGCAGGTCATTTGGGTTGGCGAATACCATTCATACTCGTTTCAGCACCGAACCTCATATTAGTACCAATCATAATGAACGTACTCCGAGAACCAAAAAGAGGTGCACACGAAGAAGGTTTTGAAGAGACCGAGACACAATACAAGTACAAAGTAAAATTCTCAGACTACGCAAATCTTGTAAAGGTAAGAACGAATCTCTTACTCTTCCTCCAAGGCATATTTGGCACCATACCATGGGGTGCCATTCCATACTTCATGATAGAGTTCTTCAGAAGAGATAAAGAAATGGACTTGAATCAGGCAACCACGATGTTCTTACTCTTCTCAATTGGTAGTATTGCAGGTAACTTAATTGGTGGTTTTGTCGGTGAAAAACTGTACTCGAAATCCAAGAGGCTCGTGCCACTCATTTCAGCTATCACCACGATACTTGGTGTCTTTTTCAGCGTGTTGGTATTTAGATACCCCTACTTACCTGGTCAATTGTCTTCTTTCATAGCACTTGGCACATTAGGTTTCGTGGCAGCATTGATGGATTCCTACACCGGGCCGAACGTCAAGATGATGCTTTTGAACGTTAACGAACCGAAAGATAGAGGTAGGATATTCTCCATATTCAACTTAACAGACTCTGTTGGAACAGGTATTGGAAGATTTATAGGTGGCGCACTTTCCGTTGCCTTAGGTACATTAGGAAAAGCATTGGAAGTAAGTGCGTATTTCTGGTTTGCATGTGGCTTTCTATTGATGCTCTCTTCCTGGTACTTCGAAACGGAAGTCAATAAACTCAACGAAAAGATGAAAGAAATGGCAGGAGTGAGGGAATCTTCAAATATGTCTAAAGGTAGTGACAAAGAGGACGATACTGAAATGAAAGGATGAGAGAAAAGTAAAAAATAAAAATGGCGGAGGCGGTGGGATTCGAACCCACACGGTGGTTTGACCACCACCGATTTTCAAGACCGGCTCCTTAGCCAATTCGGACACACCTCCGTCCAGCGAGCTAAATTATACAACAAAAGTGATGTTTAGTCAAGGATATGTGAGTAACATATAGTGATGACACTTGAAGATGATAGTGGAGGAGGTCTATTTAATGGTTGAACTGAAAAATCTACAAGCATTTCTCAAAAGTAAGATTACTGGTAAGACATTGTACGCACTTCCAAAACAGTGGATTGAGCATAGTTTTTCACAATATGGTGGAAAGCTTTCCATGAAAGATGGTTCGTGCTTTGTAGATCCATATGAATACTTTTCATTAGTAATAGAGCAAATAGTGCAAAACGATAATGGAGCTGATTATTCAAAGTCACTTGCGCAGCTCAGAGGTGAGAAAGATGCAAGTTGGCTCATGAGTTCAAAGATGTACGGCGCATTACCAAGGGCGACCGTTGCTTACAACCACAAAGGATTTGGCCCATTCGAACCTGAAGATATATTCGGTTATCGTGAATCAGGAACGTTTTTGAAAATGATCGCGTTACTGCCTTATCTAAAGAATTTGGGAATCAATGTTCTGTATATGCTACCCATTTCCAAAATGAGCAATATATTCAAAAAAGGTGAGATAGGCTCGCCGTATGCAGTGAAAAACCCAATAGAACTTGACGATTCGTATGCCGACCCACTCTTGGATGGCATGGATGTGCAAGAACAGTTCAAGGCACTTGTTCAGGCTGCACACCTACTTGGTATACGCATTGTGCTCGACTTTATACCTCGCACCGCTTCAAGAGATAGTGACTTAATAAAAGAACATCCAGATTGGTTCTACTGGATAAAGATAGAAGAACTTGCGAGCTACAAACCACCGTACGTACCAGAACTACCATTCAAAATTCCTGATCCAGACGATTTGGATATCATATATTCAAACGAAGAAGTCAAAAAACACCTCGGTAAATTTACGTTATCTCCAGACAAGATAGACCCAGAAAAGTGGGAAAAGGTAAAGCACATGGATGGTAGCGTACTATCGAACATTGCCAAGGAATTTGGCATCATCACACCTCCTGGCTTTTCAGATTGGGTCAACGACCCACAGCCCACTTGGGACGATGCAACGTTTCTCAGACTGTATTTAGACCACCCAGCATTGAGTCAAAGATACATATCGAAAGACCAACCACCGTACGTACTATTCGATGTAGTAAAATCGAGTAAATTCCCTGGCAATGAGCCCAATATACCACTCTGGGAATACCTTTCAGACATAATTCCTACGTACCAAAAAAGGTATGGTATAGACGGGGCAAGGATAGACATGGGCCATGCATTGCCGTCAGAATTACAAGACATGATCATTTCCAAGGCAAAATCAATCGATCCAGCCTTTGGGCTTATAGCAGAAGAGCTCGAAATGAAGAACGATGTAAAGGCAAAAAACGAAGGCTACGAATGTATACTTGGCAACAGTTGGTATGTGGTCGTAAGATCAAGGGAATTTTACGAATTCATAGAAGAAACTGTACCAAATCTTGTCGTGCCTTTTATTGCATCCTGCGAAACACCAGACACGCCAAGGATCGTAGCTCGAGAGAATGGCAGTAAATTGAAATACTTAGCACCTGCACTCCTTTACCTCGCACCCAATGCGATACCGTATATTAATAGTGGTCAGGAGATCGAAGAGCTCCAACCCATGAATCTCGGCCTTGACAACACGATATATGGCAAAACGATACTGCCACCCGATGACCAGTTTTATGGTAAGCTTGCATTCTTCGACTACTATGCCATGCATTGGAACAATGCAGACGGAAGTATGTACAACTATCTGAAATGGTTATTGAAGCTTAGGAATGAACTATCAGACCTCTATTCAGGAGAGTTCAGATATGCCTATCTAAACTATCAGGATGGATTCACTGCAAATTATAGCTTCTGGAAAGAAGAAAAAGGATTCATCGTCTTGGGGAATCTCGACCTTGTTCATGAAAGATATATAGAAGTGTTTGTAAGTGAAACTGCAGGCAGGAGTATAGAAGTTGAAAATGTTGTAGTCATCAGCAGATACGGGAAGAAAAAACTACCAATTTCAGGTACAAATGTGATACCACTCAACTTACTCCCAGCTGATTTCCTAATCGTGCTTGTTAATTATGAAGTATGAGGAATTAACTAGAGAAGGATTATTTACGAAAAATACTTGACAAACAGGTTGTTACATAGTAGAATGTGAATCGCTTGGTGATAAACAGACAATAGTGGGTGCGTAGCTCAGTGGGAGAGCGCTTCCTTGACGCGGAAGAGGCCGTAGGTTCAATCCCTGCCGCACCCACCAGTTTTTTCTGAGCCTTTGCTAAGGTAGTCTTTTTGTCTTCAGAAGCTTTCTTAACTGTTCGTGACTTTCATGTTGAATGGTCTTGGGTAATTTTGTAAAGAATTTAGGCGCTTGAATTCTTACAAAAACCTTCTAAGATTTATCAAGTTGGGGCGTCGTCTAATTGGCAGGACACTGGACTTTGGCTCCAGCAGTGTAGGTTCGAGTCCTACCGCCCCAGCCAGAATCGGAGAGATTATGTGTTTCTTTGTGACAATGGGCGCATAGTGCGCCTTTTGTTTTGAATTGCATACATGCAACTTTGATCTCATCAGGTCTTTTCGCTCTTACATGATACGCCCGAAGCAGTGTCTGAAACATAAAATTCACGAGCACTTTATTGTTTTTTTGAAAAAGCGCGGTTATAATATCTCACGAGTGTGTAGATTGAAGGGAGGGTTTAGATGCCTACTATTAATCAGTTGGTAAAGTATGGAAGAGAGAAAGTCGAGGAAAAATCCAAATCACCAGCACTTGAAGGTCATCCCCAGAAACGTGGAGTTTGTGTCAGAGTCTCTACGATGACACCAAAAAAGCCAAACTCTGCTTTAAGGAAGATCGCAAAGGTAAGGTTGAGCAACGGTATCGAAGTGACTGCATATATTCCTGGTGTAGGACATAACCTACAAGAACACTCCATCGTGCTTGTCAGAGGTAGAAGGGTAAAGGACTTACCAGGTGTCAGATACAAGATCATCCGTGGTACACTTGACGCAGCAGGTGTTGAGAACAGACGACAGAGTAGAAGTAAATACGGTGCAAAGAGACCAAAGGCTGGAGCAGCAGCTGGCGGTGCAAAGGGTAAGAAGTAAGGAGGGAATCGAATGAGGCGAAGAAGAGCCGAGGTTAGGGTTGTCCCAGCAGATCCTGTGTACGGGGAAGTGCTCGTCACGAAGATGGTTAATAAGATTATGTGGGATGGGAAAAAATCAATTGCCCAAAAGATCGTTTACGGTGCAATAGATATCCTTGGGCAGAAGACTGGCAAAGAAGGTATAGAGGTTTTCAAGCAAGCCGTCGAAAATGTGAAACCTATCGTGGAAGTACGGCCAAGAAGGGTTGGCGGTGCAACTTATCAAGTTCCAGTCGAAGTTCAAGAACCGAGGAAGACAACACTTGCAATTAGATGGATCGTCGATATTGCGAGGTCAAAGAAAGGAAAACCACTACAAGAAAAACTTGCAGAAGAGCTTCTGAACGCTTACAACAATACGGGTGCTGCTGTTAAAAAGAGGGAAGATGTCCACAAAATGGCGGAGTCAAACAGGGCATTTGCACATTTTAGATGGTGAGTATAGGAAATGGTAAATAGTCCCACGTTTTAGTCCCATGTCTTCGAGGAGGAAATTATGGAAGAAGTAAAGGCATTATATGTCGACCTGAATAAGTTAAGAAACATTGGAATAATGGCTCATATAGATGCCGGGAAAACAACAACAACAGAACGGATTTTATTTTTTACTGGGAAAAAGCATAATATAGGTAGTGTTGACGAAGGTACAGCAACGATGGATTGGATGGTTCAAGAAAAAGAACGTGGTATCACAATCACATCTGCTGCTACTACGTGTTTTTGGAAAGACCACCGTATAAACATCATCGATACTCCTGGTCACGTTGATTTTACGATAGAAGTTGAAAGATCTCTAAGAGTTTTGGATGGTGCTGTTGCAGTTTTCGATGCAACGGCAGGAGTTGAGCCTCAGTCGGAAACTGTTTGGAGACAAGCAGATAAGTACGGCGTTCCACGCATCGCGTTCATGAACAAGATGGATAAAACAGGTGCAGATTTTGATATGGCTGTTCAAACGATGATCGATCGATTGGGCGCACATCCAATTCCTATACAGATTCCAATAGGTACGGAAAATGACTTCGAAGGGATAATCGATTTGATCGAGATGAAGACCATCAGATGGCTTGATGCAGAAGGAACAGAAATGGTTCTCGAAGAGATCTCAACAGACATGCTTGAAACTACGGAAGAATATAGGTATGAAATGATCGAGAAGATTGCAGAAGTAGATGACGAGATCATGGAATTGTACCTTGCAGAAGAGGAGCCAAGCGTTCAACAGATTCATGAAGCCCTAAGAAGAATAACAATAGCAGGACTTGGTACCCCAGTGCTATGCGGTTCATCGAAGATGAATTTGGGTATCCAACCTCTACTTGATGCCATTGTTAGATATCTTCCATCTCCGCTCGATTTGCCACCTGTACGTGGATTCGATAAGGAAGGGAAAGAGTTACAAATAGAACCAACAGAAAATGCACCGTTTGTGGCGTATGCATTCAAGATCCAAACGGATCCATACGTTGGTAAGCTCACGTTCCTTAGAGCGTACAGTGGCAGATTAGAAAAAGGCAGTTATGTTGTCAACACGACAAAAGGCGTCAAAGAACGCGTTTCAAGACTCATATTTCTGCATGCAGACAAGCGCGAAGATGTTGAATACATCAGAGCTGGAGATATCGTTGGCGTCATTGGAATGAGAAACACCACTACAGGAGATACCATTTGTGAAGAAGGCACGTTTGTTATTCTTGAAAAAATGGAGTTCCCGGAACCTGTGATATCTATTGCAATCGAACCAGCGACAAAGGATGATGAAACAAAGCTTTCGAAAACTCTTCAATCATTGCTTGAAGAAGACCCATCTCTAAGAGCCTTTGTAGATAAGGAAACGGGTGAAACTATACTTTCAGGAATGGGAGAGTTACATCTTGAAATCATCGTCGATAGATTGAAGAGAGAATTTGGAGTCAATGTTAGAGTAGGAAAACCACAAGTTGCTTACAGGGAGACGATCACAAGAAGCGTTAAAAGTGAAGGCAAATACATCAGGCAGAGTGGTGGAAGAGGACAGTACGGTCACGTTGTTATCCACTTCGAACCTATAGGTCTCGATAAAGTATTTGAATTTGCTGATAAGACCGTTGGTGGTGTCATACCGAAGCAGTACATACCAGCCATCGAAGAAGGAATTAAAGAAGCGATGCAAGTTGGAATCTTGGCAGGGTATCCGGTAGTTGGAGTTAAAGCGACACTACTCGATGGTTCATACCACGAAGTCGACTCTTCAGAAATGGCATTCAAAATTGCAGGCAGTATGGCATTCAAAGAAGCCGTGGAAAAAGGTGGACCGGTGCTGCTTGAACCGATCATGAAAGTTGAGGTAGTAACGCCGGAAGACTACATGGGAAACATAATTTCTGACTTGAATTCCAGAAGGGCGCATATCGACGGTCTCGAAAGCAGAGGGCATCTAAGAGTTATAAAAGCTCTTGTCCCGCTAAGTGAGATGTTTGGATACGCAACAACACTTAGGTCGCTCTCTCAAGGTAGAGCAACGTACATAATGTCACTTTCACACTACAGCAAGGTACCTGACAAAGTTATAGAAAGTTTCATGAGGAAAGTATAAATTAAAACAGTGTATAAATGAGTTTATAACAAAAACTCCACAACAGGCGAAAAAAGGAGGGGCAAAGAGTATGGCAAAGGAAAAATTTGTAAGAAACAAAACTCACATGAACGTTGGTACGATAGGGCATATTGACCACGGAAAGACAACGCTCACAGCAGCTATTACAAAGTATTGTTCATTCTTTGGATGGGCAGACTACACACCATACGAAATGATCGATAAGGCACCAGAAGAAAGGGCAAGAGGTATCACCATCAACATCACGCACGTTGAATACCAGACAGAGAAAAGGCACTACGCACACATCGATTGCCCAGGCCACGCAGATTACATCAAGAACATGATTACCGGTGCAGCTCAGATGGATGGTGCAATACTTGTTGTTGCAGCAACAGACGGACCAATGCCACAGACAAGAGAACACGTCCTTTTGGCAAGGCAAGTCAACGTTCCTGCAATAATCGTCTACATCAACAAAACCGACATGGTTGATGATCCAGAGCTCATCGAATTGGTCGAGATGGAAGTTAGGGACCTGCTCAACAAGTATGAATTCCCTGGCGACGATCTTCCAGTTATAAAGGGTTCAGCTCTAAAGGCAGTAGAAGCGCCAAACGATCCAAATCATCCAGATTTTGCTTCCATAAAAGAACTTCTTAATACAATGGACACCTATCTGCCAGATCCAGTTCGTGAGACCGATAAGCCATTCCTTCTCTCCGTTGAAGACGTCTTCACCATCACCGGTAGAGGAACAGTTGTTACTGGAAGAATCGAACGTGGCGTAATCAAGGCAGGAGTCGAAGCAGAAATAGTTGGTATCAGCTACGAAACGAGAAAGACAGTCATCACAAGCGTTGAAATGTTCAGAAAAGAACTCGACGAAGCAATGGCTGGCGATAACGTAGGTTGCTTGCTCAGAGGAATCGATAAAGACGAAGTCGAGAGAGGACAAGTTCTTGCAAAACCAGGTTCCATCACACCACACAAAAAATTCAAGGCAAACATATATGTCCTCAAGAAAGAAGAGGGCGGACGCCACACGCCATTCACAAAGGGTTACAAACCACAGTTCTTTATCAGAACAGCAGACGTCACTGGTGATATAATAGATCTACCAGCAGGTGCAGAAATGGTCATGCCTGGTGACAACATCGAAATGACTGTTGAACTCATCTACCCAGTTGCAATCGAAAAAGGTATGAGATTTGCAGTTCGTGAAGGTGGAAAGACAGTTGGTGCAGGTGTCGTATCAGAAATAATCGAGTAATTCAGATTTGGTTAAAAAATAAGGCCTTTACTAAGGTAATCGGGGGGGTTCCCCCCCTTTTCTAAGAAGGAGGGTAAGACATGCCAGGGCAAAAAATTAGAATCAGATTGAAGGCATATGACCATAGATTGTTAGACGAATCGGCGAAAAAGATAGTCGAAGTGGCAAAACAAACAAACGCAAAGGTTTCAGGTCCCATCCCGCTACCAACGGAAAGGACTCTGTACGTTGTTTTGAGATCACCACTTAAGCATAAGGACTCTCGTGAACAATTCGAAAAGAAAGTTCACAAAAGACTTGTAGACATAATCGAACCGAACTCAAAAACGATTGACGCTCTGATGAAGATCAATCTTCCAGCAGGTGTCGACGTCGAAATCAATCTGTGAGTCCTCGGAGGTGTTTTGAGATGAAATTCATACTTGCAAGAAAAGTTGGAATGACCAGATTGTGGAAAGGCGATAAGGTTGTTCCTGTTACAGTTCTTAAAGCAGGCCCATGCTACGTAGTGCAGAAAAAGACAGTTGAAAAAGATGGATACAACGCGCTTCAGTTAGGTTTTGACGAAGCAAGTGAGAAAAGATTACCAAAACCACTGCTCGGAGTATTCAAAAAGGCAAACGTAAAACCAATGAAAGTACTGAAAGAATTCAAAGTCGACAACGTTGACCAATACACACTCGGTCAAGAAATAACGGTTGCAATTTTTCAAGAAGGCGATAAAATAGACATCACTGGCTGGTCAAAAGGTAGAGGTTACTCTGGCGCAATGAAAAGATGGAATTTCCAAGGTGGTCCAAGGGCACATGGTGCGAAATTCCACAGAGAACTCGGTTCCGTTGGTCAGCATTCGGATCCGGCAAGGATATTCAAAGGTAAAAAGATGCCTGGAAGATACGGTAACGAAAGAATTACCGTACTCAATTCTGAAGTTGTTAAAATAGATACAGAAAACCACCTATTAGCAGTTAAAGGCGGAGTGCCAGGAGCGAGGGGCAGCCTTGTCATCATCAGAAGCGCCATCAAGGTGTAATAATTCTTGATGAGCGTTTGGACGCATGGTACAAGGACATGTGCTCCGAAAACGGAGTTAAGGGAGGAAGAAGTATGGCACAAGTAGCACTTTATAACATTAACGGTGAAAAGATAGGAAACATCGAGATAAGCGATGACATATTCAGTATCGACCCGAATCTCGATGTTATGTGGCGCTATATCGATATGCAACTTACAAATAGTAGGTCAGGAACTGCATCAGTAAAGACAAGAGGAGAAGTATCTGGTGGAGGAAAGAAGCCATATCCACAAAAGCACACTGGAAGAGCAAGGCAAGGGTCCATAAGGGCAATCCAATGGAGGCATGGTGGAGTGGCACATGGTCCTAAACCAAGGAATTATCTAAAGAAACTGAACAAGAAGATGAAAAGGTTAGCATTAAAATCTGCGCTTTCTACAAGATTCCAAGAAGGTAACCTAGTTGTTTTGAGTGATATACGATTTGAAAAGGCACAGACAAAGCAATTGAAAAACGTTCTTAATAATCTTGGAATCGCTAACGATAAGGTGTTGTTCGTCCTTCCAAGCAAAGAATCTGCATATGAGAATGTAAAGCTCTCTGGAAGAAACATTCCTGGAGTAAAGGTCATCATTGCAGATAATCCAAACAACAATGGTGGAAACAATATTGATGGGCTCAATGTTTACGATATCATCAACGCAGTAAAGGTTGTCCTTACAGAAGGCACCGTTCGCAAAATTGAGGAGGTGCTTAGTAGATGAGAAAGGATTATGCAGATATAATCATAAGACCAATCATCAGTGAAAAATCTATGGACCATAGAGGCCAAAGAGAATACTTCTTCGAAGTTGATAAGAATGCAAATAAAGGACAGATAAAAGAAGCTATCGAAAAGCTCTTCAACGTAAAGGTTGAAAGAGTCAACACGCTGATAGTCAAGCCTAAGCCGAAGAGAGATCTCAGAAGAGGGTACATGGCAAGAGAGGGCTACACAAAAGAGTGGAAAAAAGCCATAGTCAAATTAGCAGAAGGCTATGTGATTAAAGAACTCCAAGCGTAAGGGGTGAAAAAAATGGGTCTCAAGAGATTTAAACCAACCAGTGCAGGTAGAAGATTCATGATTAATTCCAATTTTTCGGAGATTACAAAGAGCGAACCCGAGAAATCACTTGTTGTACCTCTGAAAAAGTCTGGTGGAAGAAACCATCATGGCAGAACCACTGTGAGATTTAGAGGCGGTGGTCACAAAAGGCAGTACAGAATAGTTGATTTTAGAAGATGGGAAAAAGAAAATATACCGGCAAAAGTTGCTTCGATAGAGTATGATCCTAACAGGACTGCAAGAATAGCACTCTTAGTCTATGCAGATGGTGAAAAGAGGTACATAATTGCACCAAGTGGAATAAAAGTTGGTGACGTAGTAATGGCAGGATCAAATGCAGAAATCAAACCTGGAAACGCACTTCCGCTTGTGAATATTCCTATAGGTACCATTGTTCATAGTATTGAATTCTACCCACGCGGAGGAGCCAAAATAGCAAGAAGTGCTGGTATGTCATGCCAACTTATGGCAAGGGAAGGTGACTATGCACTACTTAGAATGCCATCTGGAGAACTGAGAAAAGTCCATGCAAGATGCTATGCAACAGTTGGAGTCACTGGAAACGAAGACCATAAGAACGAAGTCTCAGGTAAAGCAGGTAAGGAAAGATGGAAAGGTAGAAAACCACACGTCCGTGGTGTCGTCATGAATCCAGTAGACCATCCACACGGTGGTGGAGAAGGAAGAGGAAAGGGTCACCATCCACAGAGCCCTTGGGGAGTACCAGCAAAAGGTTACAAGACAAGAAGAGGTAAGAGAGCAAGCGACAAAATGATAGTTAGAAGAAGAAACGGTTGATTGGGAGGTGTAATGAATGAGCCGTTCAAGTAAAAAAGGGCCCTATATTGATACTAAATTACTGAAAAAAATTAGAATGCTAAACGAAACAGGAGAAAAGAAGATAATAAAGACGTGGAGTAGGGCAAGTACGATCGTCCCGGAAATGGTAGGACATACAGTGGCCGTATACAATGGAATGAAACACATACCTGTTTACATCACAGAAAACATGGTAGGTCACAAACTTGGTGAGTTCTCGTTCACCAGAAGATTTGGAGGACATACTAACAAATCGGCCAAAAAAGGTGAGATCAGGAAATAAGGAGGGAATCAACAATGCCAACCGACATTAAAAGAGAAGGTTTAAAAAGATCTAAGTTCTATGCAAAAAAGAAAGAAGCTCTTGCTGCCGCACCTAAATACGAAGCAAGGGCAGTTGCTAAGTTCGTCCGTATATCTCCAAGGAAGGCAAGGGCAGTTGTAAATTCCATAAGAGGAAAGAATGTTTCAGAAGCGTTTAATCTTCTTGAATTTTCATCAAAGAAAGCTGCACGAATCATCAATGGCGTGTTAAAATCTGCAGTGGCAAATGCGACAAACAATCTCGGACTCTCCGAGGATAACCTCTATGTTTCGTCTTGTTATGTCAGCGATGGTCCAAGAATGAAGAGAGTATGGCCAAGAGGCAGAGGCAGAGCAGACATCATTCAAAAGAGGATGTCTCATATCACTGTTGTTGTTACGGATAGAGAGAAAGAAAAAGAATATAGTGAAAAATAATAGAGCGTTGTGAGGTGATACAGGTGGGTCAAAAAGTTCATCCGAAAGGATTTAGGCTTGGGGTAACATCTGAATGGGACGCACAATGGTTTAACGAAAAGAGGTACAGTGAATATCTACTCGAAGATGAGGCCATTAGGGATTTCATAAGAAAGACTTACAACCAAGCTGGTATTGCAAGAGTATTCGTTCAAAGGCCAGATACCGAAAGAGTGGTTGTAACCATCCATGCAGCAAGACCTGGAATACTTATCGGTAAAAAAGGCGCAGGCATCACAGAGTTGAGACAATCGCTTGAGAGCAGATTCAACAGGAAATTCGGAGTCGAGATTGTTGAAGCTAAAACGCCAGAGACAGAGGCAGTACTTGTAGCAGAATCGATAGCTCAGAAGATAGAAAAGAGAGCATCGTACAAGATAGTTATGAAGAGGGCAATCACCGCCGCTTTAAGAAGAGGGGCAAAGGGGATAAAGATAATGGTTGCTGGAAGACTTGGTGGTGCTGAAATTGCAAGGACTGAATGGTATCTGAAAGGAAGGCTTCCACTTCAAACATTAAGGTCAGTTATTGATTACTCTACGGCAAGGGCAGAAACGAAATACGGTACGATCGGTGTAAAGGTTTGGATATACAAAGGAGATGTACGACTATAAAGCCGTAGTATCTAAAGTTGTAGTATACAATTATGGGTTAAATATGCTAGCAAATAATAACTGATAACCTATCATACCTGAGTTGAGAAATGAAATAGTGAAACGATTAAATAACATAAAAACGTTGTAATGTGATACGAGTGTAAATAAAGGAGGTAAGCAACCATGTTGATGCCAAAAAGAGTTAAATATAGAAAACAGTACCGTGGCAGAACAAAAGGCGATGCAAAAGGTGGAGCATTGGTAATGTTTGGTGAGTACGGCCTAAAAGCCCTTGAACCTGCCTGGATTACATCTCAGCAGATCGAGGCGTGCAGACTAGCAGTAACAAGGACATTGAAAAAAGAAGGTAAACTTTGGATAAGGATATTCCCAGATAGATCCTACACAAAGCATCCACCTGAAACAAAACTTGGTAAAGGTAAGGGTAACGTAGAAGGATGGGTAGCGGTAGTGAAACCTGGAAAAATAATGTTCGAAATTGGTGGTGTTAGCGAAAAATTAGCAATTGATGCTCTGGAATATGCGGCAACAAAGCTACCGATAAAGACGAAGATCGTGACAAGACATCACATAGGTGGTGAAGCAGTATGACACCAGTTGAAATTAGGAATATGACTAATGATGAACTAATGAAATTACTGGAAGAAAAGAAGAGAACCCTTATGAACCTTAGGTTTCAAAATGCAATTGGTGAACTAAGAGATTTTAGTTTAATTGAGAAGGTAAAAAGAGACATAGCGAGGATCAAGACTATCTTGCGCGAACGTGAACTTGGTATAAGGAGGTAATATTCATGCCAAAGAAAAGATTAGTCGGTGAAGTTGTAAGCGACAAAATGGATAAGACAGTTACTGTGAAAGTAGAAAGGCTATTTAAGCATCCAGAATTTGGGAAATACATCAAGAAATCGAAGAAATTCTATGCGCATGATGAAAACAATGAATGTAAAATAGGGGACGTCGTCGAAATTGAGGAATCTAAGCCAATCAGCAGACTTAAAAGATGGGTTGTTGTACGGATAGTAGAAAAATCTAAGCTTGGTGAGCGCGTACAAACGCCAGAAGATGAAGAACTCATCGAAGGGGGTAGTGAGCAATGATACAAAGTGAAACCTACCTCGTGTCAGCGGATAATTCAGGTGCGAAAGTGTTAAGAGTCATCAGAGTCCTTGGTGGTACGCACAAACAATTCGGTAGTATAGGCGATATAGTCGTTTGCAGCGTTAGGGAAGCGGTACCCAACACAGATGTAAAAAAGGGAGACGTTGTAAAGGCAGTTGTTGTAAGGACGAAGAAAGAAGTCAGACGAGCCGATGGAAGTTATATCAGATTCGATGACAATGCCGCAGTTGTAATTGACAAGTTCAATCAACCAAAAGGTACACGTGTCTTTGGACCAGTTGCAAGAGAATTGAGAGAAAAGGGATTTATGAAGATCGTATCTCTTGCACCAGAAGTATGGTAAGGGGTGGTAATCGATGGCACAGAAAATAAAGAAGGGCGACAGAGTTCAAGTCATTTCCGGAAAAGACAAAGGTAAAAGAGGAGAAGTTATACAAGTAATGCCAAAAGATCTAAAAGTAGTTGTCAGAGGTGTCAACATAGTGAAAAGACATCAAAGACCCACAGGCCAATTAAGACAAGGCGGTATAATCGAAAAGGAAGCACCAATCTACTGGTCAAAGGTCATGATAGTCTGTCCGAGCTGTGATAATGCAACTAGAGTATCATTCAGGGTACTCGGAGATGGTTCAAAGGTAAGAGTTTGCAAGAAATGTGGAGAAATCATAGACAAGAAGTAAGGAGGAGTAAAGAATGACCTACGAATTCGTTCCGCTTAAAGAGAAGTACCAACAAGAAATAGTGCCAACTCTAATGAAAGAATTCGGATATACAAACATTCACGAGGTCCCGAAGCTTGTGAAAGTGGTTGTCAATATGGGTATCGGTGAAGGTTCCAGAAATAAAGAGATTGCAGAAATACATGCAAAAGAACTCACAGCGATAGCCGGGCAAAAAGCACTTGTAACAAAGGCAAAGAAAAGCATATCAAACTTCAAAGTAAGAAAAGGCATGACGATAGGCGCAAAAGTAACTTTAAGAGGGCCAAGAATGTACAATTTTGTCTATAAACTCATCAACCTCGTCCTTCCAAAAGTCAGGGACTTCAGGGGATTAAATCCAAACTCATTTGATGGGAGAGGGAACTACAATTTTGGCTTAACAGAACAGCTCGTATTCCCAGAAATATCACCAGATCAGATCAAGAGAATTCAGGGTATGGACATCGTCATAGTCACGACGGCAAAGAGGGATGAAGAATCAAGAAGACTTTTAGAACTGCTTGGTTTCCCATTCAAAAAGCAGTAATTGAGGAGGGAAATTTAGATGGCGAGAAAAGGTTTAGTTGAAAGATGGAAGAAACCCAAGAAATACAAAGTGAGAGAATATACAAGATGCCATATATGTGGTAGAACTCATTCAGTTTATCAAGAATTCGGAATATGTAGAGTTTGTTTTAGAAAACTTGCTAACGAGGGAAAACTCCCGGGCGTTAGGAAGGCAAGCTGGTAATGTGGAGGTGTTAACCGTGTGGAGCGACCCAATAGCTGACATGCTTACAAGAATAAGGAATGCGAATCTCGTTTTCAAAGAACAATTAGATGTACCTGCTTCGAATCTCAAAAAAGCGATAGCGGATATCCTTACAAAAGAAGGTTTCATAAAAGGCTATACTTACATCGAAGACGGTAAACAAGGTATACTTAGAATCCAGATGAAATACAAGGGTTCAAGGAGAAACAGAGAAAGAGTCATCCATGGTATTGTCCGCGTTTCAAAGTCTGGAAGAAGAATATATGTTGGGCAAAACAACATACCGAGGGTTAAGAATGGGCTTGGCATAGCCATATTATCCACATCAAAAGGCGTGATCACCGACAAAGAAGCAAAAGAACTTGGAGTCGGTGGAGAAGTCATTGCCTACGTCTGGTAAGGGAGGTGTAGTCCATGTCGCGTATAGCAAAAAAACCTGTTGTTTTGCCAACAAACGTCCAACTTTCGGTCACCGATTCTGAGATAAAGGTAAAGGGTCCAAAAGGTGAGTTGGAACTCAAACCACATCCCTTCGTCAAGATAGATGTACAAGGCAATGAGGCATGGTTCAGCCCGAATCTTGAATTAGCCAAGAGAAAGGCAGACGAGAGAAAGTACAATGCGATGGTTGGGACATACTGGAGACTCGTTAAAAACATGGTCATTGGTGTAACAGAAGGATTTAAGAAAGAGCTCGAAATAGTTGGTGTTGGATACAGGGCACAGATGCAAGGCAACAAACTTGTTATGAACTTGGGGTACGCGCACCTTGTCGAGATGGAAGTCCCCGCTGATCTCACTGTAGAGGTACCTGCACCAAACCGAATCGTTGTCAGTGGCATCGACAAACAAAAAGTAGGGCAATATGCAGCAGACATAAAGAAGTGGAGAGAACCCAATTCGTACAGTGGCAAAGGTATAAAGTACGCAAACGAAGTCCTCAAGCTTAAAGAAGGAAAGAAAGCATAAGGGGGTATAAGACGTGATTAAGAGAGAAGACCGCAGAAGACTAAGATTAATGAGGCACAAAAGAATAAGAAAAAGAATATATGGAACTCCTGAGAAGCCGAGGCTTTCAGTTTATAGAAGCGAAAAACATATATATGCTCAAATAATCGATGACACGAAGGGCAGAACACTCGTAACTGCTTCTACAGTAGAAAAACCTTTAAGGGAAAATCTGAAGAAAACATGGAACATTGAAGCCGCAAAAGAGGTTGGAAAGCTCGTTGCAGAAAGAGCTACAGAAAAAGGTATAACCGAAATAGTCTTCGACCGTGGTGGTTACAAATACCATGGAAGAATCAAAGCCCTTGCAGATGCAGCAAGGGAATCAGGTTTGAAATTCTAAGGTAAAGTTTAGGAGGTGCTCAAAGTGTCAGAAATAGCCGAGAAGATAAAACAGGCTGGAGAAACATTTGAGGAACGAATAATCGAAATTAGAAGAACTACAAAGGTTACAAAAGGTGGTAAGAACCTTTCATTTAGGGTCCTTGCAGTTGTTGGAAACAGGAATGGCCAGATCGGTATAGGTATAGGCAAGGCAAGAGAAGTGCCAGACGCAATCAGAAAGGCACTCGTTAGTGCTAGAAGGAATATCATAGACGTACCGGTTGTCAAAGGTACGATTCCACACGAAGTAGTAGGAAGACAAGATGCAGCAAAAATACTCATGAAACCAGCAGCTCCTGGTACTGGTATCATCGCAAACGGTACGGTACGTGCGATACTCGAACTTGCAGGCGTCCAAAACGTCTTGACGAAAGCAATGGGGGCAACGAATCCAGTTGTTCTTGCGCAGGCAACGGTCAATGGTATCAAGAACATGTACTCAATAGAGAGAATTGCTTCCCTTAGAGATATAACCCCAGCACAAGTGGTTCGTGGTGTCAAAAAGGAGGGCTAATATATGAAAAAGCTTAAAATAACTCTTGTCAGAAGTCCAATCGGATATAAATACGACCAAAAAGACACAGTGAAAAGGCTTGGATTAAGAAGAATGCACCAAACAGTAGTCAAAGAAGACAGTCCACAGATCAGAGGCATGATAGAAAAGGTAAAGCATCTTCTTGTAGTAGAAGAAATAGAGGAATGAGGAGGGAAATGCTATGATTACCATAGAAGACCTAAAGCCTACTCCAGGCTCAAACAAGAAATACAAAAGACTAGGTAGAGGACAAAGTTCTGGAAAGGGAAAGACATCCGGGAAAGGACATAAGGGTCAGAAATCAAGAGGGACAGGCAAAGTTCATCTCTGGTTAGAAGGTGGTCAGACTCCACTTCACCGAAGGCTTCCAAAATATGGCTTCAAGAATTTTACAAAAAAGGTCTACGCCGTTGTTAATCTCGAAACACTTGAAGAAAAATTCGATAGCAACGATGTAGTTACTCCGGAAGTACTTTTGGAAAGAGGAATCATTGACAGGTTGTACGATGGTGTCAAAATACTGGCAAGAGGAGAAATCACAAAGCCACTTGTAGTCAAAGCCCATAAATTCAGTAAAACAGCGAAGGAGAAAATAGAAAAAATTGGTGGCAGAGCCGAGGTGAGCTGATAATGTGGAAAGCGCTTCAAAACGCGTTAAAGATTCCCGAGGTTAGGGATAGGATCATCTTTACTTTCTTGATGTTACTTGTTTTCAGACTTGGTATATATGTCCCAGTTCCAGGTGTAAACATAAAAGCATGGGGGGAGGCGCTTTCTCGACAAGGTGGTGGCCTCACCAGCGGTGTGCTCAGCTTCTACGATGTTTTTACTGGAGGGGCTTTCAGTAGATTCTCTGTTTTTTCAATGAGTGTTACTCCCTACATCAATTCGTCGATTATACTTCAATTACTTTCATCTGTTATTCCGGCTTTGAAGAACATGCTTAAAGAAGGCGAAGAGGGTAGAAAAAAATATCAGAGGTACACTAAGAACTTGACGATAGGACTTGCAGCACTCCAATCGTTTGTAATTTCGTTTGGCTTGGCTAGAAGCTATCAAGGGATAATTGCAATCAATCAGTGGCTATTTTCAATTGTTTCGACGATCTCACTAGTTGCCGGTACAATGTTCCTCCTTTGGATCGGTGACAGAATTACGGAGAAAGGCATTGGAAATGGTATCAGTATAATGATATTTGCAGGTATAATTTCGAGATATCCTGCATATTTAAGATCAGCCGTTTTGGGGAATCTGAATATATTTGAATGGATATTCGTAGCCGTAGTGGGAATGTTCATGGTCATTGCAATAATATACGTCCAACAGGCTGAAAGAAGAATAAAGATAGAATATGCAACCAGAATGGTTGGAAGAAGGGTGTACGGTGGTACGAGTACCTATTTGCCAATCAAAGTTAATCACTCGGGGGTAATACCAATAATCTTTGCCTGGGCAATCGTTAGTATCCCAGAGGCAATAGCTCAGCTTACAGGTGCACAATGGGCTATAAAAGTCTTCAACACGCAAGGTCCACTGATGATAATCCTTTATGCTCTCTTGATTTTCTTCTTTACCTACTTCTACAGTGTTGTCGTTATAGATCCGAAAGACATGGCTGACAACATAAAGAGATATGGTGGATTCATACCTGGTATCAGGGCGGGAAAACCAACAGAAGACTACATATCATTCGTCGTAAACAGGGTAACATTCCTTGGAGCCATATTCCTTGTTGGTATATCGTTGCTCCCATACTTGATACAAGGCGTTACAGGTGCCAATCTTGGTATTGGCGGTACAAGTGCCCTTATAGCAGTTGGTGTCGCACTTGATATTGCACAGCAGTTGGAGGCACATCTCATCATGAGAAACTACGAAGGATTCGTCAAAAAGGGTAAGATAAGTGGAAGGAAATAATCAACAATTAAATAGAGTATAAGATAAGAGAGAAGAAAGAAGAGGGTGACGTCATGAACCTAATATTCTTAGGGCCTCCAGGTGCAGGAAAGGGTACTTATGCGGACCGATTGATAGAAAAATACGACATTCCCCACATATCAACTGGAGATATATTCAGAGAAGCCATTGCAAACGGTACAACACTCGGTAAACAAGTTGAAGACATAGTAAAATCAGGAAACTTGGTACCGGATGAGCTCACGAATGCACTTGTCGAAGAAAGGCTCAAGGAAAAGGATTGTGAAAATGGGTTCATATTGGATGGATATCCACGTACACTGAACCAAGCTCAAGCACTTGATGCAATGCTAAAAAAGATGAACAGAACATTAGATGGTGCCATCTACTTTGAAGTAGACGAAGAAACCGTAGTAAACAGAATCTCAACGAGACGAACATGCTCGAATTGCGGGAAAGTCTATAACATAATTTCGTTTCCATCGAAAATAGAAGGCATATGCGACGATTGTGGAGGTAAACTCGTCCAGCGTGACGACGATAGAGAAGAGATCGTGAGAAAGAGGTATCGAATCTACATCCAGAACACAGCACCGTTAATCGAATATTATAGAAATCAAAACAAACTTTTTACGTTGGATAGCCGAAAAGGTGTAGAAGAAGTAATGAAAATATTGTTTAATATATTGGGTGGCATTGAGAAATAATGATAAGATTAAAGACAAAAAATGAAATTGAAAAGATGAAAATTGCTGGGCGCGTTGTAGCCATGATACTCCAAGAAGCAGCAAAGTGCATGAAAATTGGAGCAAGTGCCTTTGATGTAGAACTATTAGCAGAAAAGATACTCAACGAAAATGGATGTAAACCTGCATTCAAAGGGTATAATGGCTACCCGTACATAACGAACGTTTCCGTGAACGAAGAAGTCATACATGGATTCCCAATCAAGCAAAAGATTTTCAAGAACGGTGACATCGTTTCGCTAGATGTAGGTGCGATTTACGATGGCTATTACGGTGATGGTGCATACACTTACATAGTTGGGGAAACGGATGAGCGTGGAAAAAAACTCGTAAGTACAACGCAAGAAGCATTGATGGAAGCAATCAAAATAATAAAACCAGGCATAAAACTCGGTGATATTTCATATACTGTACAACGATATGTCGAAGAAAGAGGATTTGGAATAGTCAGAGATTTCGTAGGTCATGGTGTAGGAGCATCTTTGCACGAAGACCCACAAGTACCGAATTACGGGAGGCCTGGAACAGGTGTCACACTGAGAAAGGGAATGACAATTGCGATAGAACCCATGGTTACTGAAGGCGGCTGGCACGTAGAAATATTGAAAGATGGTTGGACGGTTGTAACTGAAGATGGAAAAAGGGCTGCACACTTTGAACATAGTGTTGCAGTTACTGAAGACGGTTATGAGATACTAACGATACTTGATAAGCAACACGTGTAATGATTCGTGAAGGGTTGCGAGGTGATTTTTCTGAAAAACAAGGAAGACGTTATACGAATGGAAGGAAACATAATTGAAGCACTGCCAAACGCTACATTCAGAGTACAGCTCGACAATGGGTACAAAGTTTTAGCCCATGTATCAGGAAAGATGAGGAAGAACTTCATCAGACTAGTCCCAGGTGACAGAGTAGTTGTAGAACTCACTATATATGACTTATCACGTGGCAGAATAGTCTACAGAAAGAAACTTGATGCGAAAGGCGAAGAAGAACCATATAATGAACAATAAGCGAAATCCATAGAAGAGATTAAAAATTTCGAAAGGAGAGGTTAAAATGCGAGTAAAAGCGTCTGTAGGAAAGAGATGCGAATACTGTAAAATCATCAAAAGAAGAGGCAAGGTATATGTCGTTTGCAAGGTTAATCCGAAGCATAATCAAAGGCAGGGTTAATGAGGATAATAGTAGAGCACAGAAAGAGTTGATTTTTGAGGAGGGAGATTGATGGCTCGTATTGTTGGTGTTGAAATACCAAGCAATAAGAAGGTTCACATATCACTGAGATACCTCTACGGCATTGGTCCAACGCGTGCTATAGAAGTGTGCCAAAATACAGGAGTTGATCCTGACAAGAGGGTTAAAGACCTCTCAGAAGACGAAATAAGCAAAATAGCTACATTCATTCAACAGAACTACAAAGTTGAGGGTGAGCTGAGGACAGACGTAATGAGAAATATAAAGAGACTAACAGATATAGGATGTTACCGTGGTTTAAGGCATAAACTCGGCCTTCCAGTCAGAGGCCAGAGGACTAAATCAAATTCGAGGACTCGAAAAGGTCCAAGACCAAGCAGAATTAAGAAAAAGGGTAAGTAAGAAGTGAGAATTAAGAAGGCAAGATAAAGAGGCAACTTGAAGGAGGGAAAACGAATGGCGACAGCAAAGGGTCGACCAAAGGCAAAACAGAAGAAAAGAGTAGCAGTTGACCATGGTGTGGTTCATATCAAATCCACGTATAATAACACAATAATTTGCTTAACAGATCCAAATGGACATGTACTTAGTTGGGGCAGTGGTGGAACTGCAGGATTTGAGGGTACAAGGAAAGGAACACCATACGCAGCACAACTTGCAGCAGACAAGATTGCGAAAGACGCTGTTAAAATGGGAATCAAAAGGGTTGATGTCATTGTCAGAGGGCCTGGATCAGGGAGAGAAACTGCAATAAGAACTCTACAAGCAGTAGGTATCGAAGTGGACAATATCAGAGATGCTACACCGATCCCATTCAACGGTTGCAGACCACCGAAACGCAGGAGAGTCTAATTGAATAATAAAAGTTGAAGGGTTTAACATATATCGGTAGTTATAGTTATATGTTCAGCTTGAAGTACAAGATGGCAAAAATTCAGAGGCTTACGAATCCAAAAATTTAGAGGATTTAAGAAAGAGAGCCAGAAAAGAGATGCCAGAGATGTTGAAGGATAGACACGACAAGAATCGAGTAGAAAAGTTGGTAAGATTTAGTCTTTTCGATTTTTTGGTTTTTCTCAGTACTTAACGTCAGATAAGGAGGGAAAATAATGGCGCGCAATACAGGACCTTTGTGTAAGCAATGTAGAAGAGAAGGTATGAAACTCTACCTCAAAGGCGAAAGATGTTTTAGTGAAAAGTGTCCGTTTGACAAAAGGCCTTTTGCCCCTGGTCAACACGGTCATGAAAAGAAAAAACTTACTCAGTATGGACTGCAGTTGAGATCTAAACAGACAATGAGAAGAATATATGGTGTACTCGAGAAGCAATTTAAAATTTACTATGAAAGAGCTGCGAAACAATCTGGAGATACTCGTGAAAACCTTGTTTGCCAAGTCGAAAGAAGATTAGATAACGTCGTTTACAGACTTGGATTCGCAATTAACAGGAGAGTGTCTAGACAACTCGTACTACATGGACACATCTTAGTCAATGGCAAGAAAGTTGATATCCCATCGTATCAGGTTAGACCTGGTGATGTCATATCGATCAAAGAATCAAGCAGAAGTATCGAGCCTATAAAACAAGCGATTGAGCTCAACAAGGGAAGGGCTATTTCTCCATGGCTAGAAGCGGATTTTGATCAATACAGAGGTGTATATGTAAGAAATCCACAACTAGAAGAAGTCGTAGACTTACCAGTTAACGTGCAAGCTATCGTTGAATTCTACTCGAGGTGATATTAATGATTCAGATCACTGCAAGAAAATTCAAGTTAGAAGAACAGACAGAGCTCGACGAACAGTATTATGCAAAGTACTCACTCATGCCACTTGACAAAGGCTATGCTGTAACAGTTGGCAATACACTTAGGAGAGTATTGCTTTCTTCCATTCCAAGTTTTGCCATAACCGATGTGCGATTCATTCGTCCTGAAAAATACCATGAGTTTGATACTATAGACGGTATGAAAGAAGACATAATGGAGATGCTTTTGAATTTAAAAAAAGTCCAACTTCGTGTTGAAACATACGTTGAGTCTCCTGTGAAACTATCCCTTGTAAAAAAAGGACCAGGGGCCTTAACAGCGAAAGATATCGAATGTCCAGCAGGGGTTACCATAGTTAACCCAAATCATTATTTAGCCAGTCTTGATGAGGATGCAGATGTCGATATAGAACTCTACGCAACATTTGGAAAGGGCTTTGTTCCTGCAAGTGAGAGGGTCGAAAGGCCGGAAATCGGGTGGATCGTGCTCGACGGTGTATACAGTCCCGTCATCAAGGTCAACTGGATGGTCGAAAACGTTCGTGTTGACAAGAGAACAGACTTTGAAAAGCTGGTTATCGAAATCTGGACAAAAAAGAGTATAAAACCATCAGAGGCCTTGAAGCATTCTCTTAGAATAATCCTGGACCACTTCAATTTCATAGAACAGAGCCTTACTGATGTCGAAGAATTGCCGATACCAGCAGTTCAAGAGACAATTCAAGTTGCCGAAGACTATACCGTAACTGAAGATATAATGTCAAAAAGGATAGAAGAACTAGACTTATCTGCAAGATCACTTAATTGTTTGAAGAGAGATAAGATAGAGACCATAGCGGATCTACTTTCAAGGAGTGAAGATGAACTGATGAAGATCAAGAACTTTGGTCTCAAATCTCTCCAAGAAGTAAGAGACAAGCTACGCGAAAAATTCGGTCTGTCGCTAAGAAAGGGGGACAAGTGAAATGAGACACAGGATGAAGAGAACTAAACTAAATAGATATGGCACCCATAGAGATAGCCTGATGCGAAATTTGGCAAAAGAAATCATCGACCATGGGACCATCATGACAACAACAGTAAAAGCAAAGGTAGGGAAGCAATACGTTGAGAAACTGATTACCAAAGCTGTCAAGGCTCAAAAAATCAAAGAAACAAATAAAGCAGAAAGTGTTGCCATTAGGAGACAAATCTTTGCAGAGCTAGGCGATAGGAAATTGGTAAACAAACTTGTAGATGAGATTGCACCCAAGTACCTCGAAAGAAACGGCGGTTATATGAGGGTTATAAAAGTTGGTGCAAGAAGAGGCGACGGCGCAGAGATGTCGGTACTTCAGCTAGTCGAATAATGTTACAGAAGTTGAAGGGGGCATGAGTGCCCCTTTTCAAATCATTTCCTAGAATTTCTTTTTCTACCCAGGAGGTGCAAAAATGGAAATCAAAGAAGTAGAGCGTGACAAGAACGTTGTCGTAAGAGAATACATTTTCGATGCTGATGATGTAAAGAAACTTGAAGACAAGACAGTGGAAGAACTAAATAAAAAAGGTTATCTGATAGAAGGATTCAGACCTGGTAGAGTTCCGAAAGAAGTATATAAACTCAGGCTCAAGGAAGCATTCTATGGAGGATATCTAGCGAATGAAGCTGTCAAGGAAGTGGATAAAAAACTCGATAAAGAAGAACTAAAGCTCATCATTCCACCAGTCATAGCCGATGCTGATTTCACTGCAGATGGTGGCAAGGTTATAGTCGAATTACATCTTGAACCGGAACTGGATCTAGATCCTACGAAGCTCAAGATAAAGAAAGCAAAAGAAGACGAAGTACTGGATGGTTACATCGACATGAGAGCCAAATACATCGTAGAAGAACATGCAATACTGGAGCCAAAAGATGACGTTGCAAGAGAAGGAGACCTTGTAAAAGTTAAGGAAACAGTCCTATTTGGTGATAAAGAAGTGCGAAAGGCAGAAGAAAGGGAATACGTCTTACTATCAGAAGATGAAAGAGATGTCGTAAGGAACTTGTATGGCAAGAAGGCTGGAGAAATTGTCGAGTTCGAGAAGCCATATGAAAGAGAAGGAGAAACAATGGTATACAAGTACATTCTTGAAGTTGAGCAAGTCTATAATAGGATACTCCCAGAGCTCAACGACGAATTTGTCAAGGGTCTTTCTCTTGAAGACATCGAGACAGTTGATCAATTGAAAGAGAAATTCAGATCTGAAGGCAAGGAGATCTACGACAAAGAGCTTGACGATTCATACAGGATGCAGATAATCGATCAATTGCCGGCTATCGTTGAGATAGATTTGAGTGATAAGACTGTCCAAAGAGTGGTTGAAGACATAATCGATAACTTGAAGGAAAACGGAAAATACGATGAATATCTAAAGAGCTATAACAGTGAAGAAAGCCTTGTTGAGGAACTGAAACAGTATTATGTAAACCTTTTGAAAAAAGACCTAGCTGTTAAAAAAATCGCAGAAGAAAAGAACATCAAAGTTGAAGATAGCGATATAAAAGAATACGCAGAAATAGTTTCTGTCGAGTGGGGAGTTAGTCCGGATAGAGCAGAAGCGCTCATCAGAGGGAAACAAGACCTGAGAAATGAAGTAATCATGGAGATTGTTGAATCCAAAGTAGCACAGATACTCGCTGAAAAGGCCGAAATCGAGGAAGTCTCGTTCAAGAATGGTGAAAATGAAGAAAACGAAAAAAGTGAAGAAAGCAACGACGGCAAAGATGATGAAGAAAATCAGGAGAGTCAAGAAAATCAAGAAAGTCAAGAAAGTCAAAATCCTGAAGTTGAGTGATTTCAGAAAGTGCTAGGAGATGATCTGTATGGATAAAGAGATGAAAAAGATAATTGATCAGTACGTACCAATAGTTATAGAAACGACAGGACGATATGAACGCGCCTATGATATATACTCCAGACTACTTAAAGATAGGATCATATTTCTTGGTAGTACTATCGATGATTACACCGCAAACCTTGTTGTTGCTCAGCTCTTATTTCTAGAGGCTGAGAATCCAGATAAAGACATCCAGCTCTATGTAAATTCACCTGGAGGATTGGTAACAGCTGGCTTGGCGATATACGACACGATGCAATACGTAAAATCTGATGTAGCAACGATATGTATAGGTCAGGCTGCATCCATGGGTGCAGTACTACTTGCAGCAGGTGCAAAGGGAAAGAGATTTGCACTACCGAACAGCAGAATAATGATTCATCAGCCCCTCGGTGGTGTCGAAGGCACTGCGAAAGATGTAGAAATACTGACGAAAGAACTTTTGAGGATCAAACACGTAATCAATGATATTCTAAGCAAACATACAGGACAAGATATAGAAAGGATAGAAAAGGACACGGATAGGGACTTTTTCATGAGTGCTGAAGAAGCTTTAGAATATGGTATAATTGACAAGGTGATAAAGCCAGGAGAAAGGCAATAATCTATTGGGAGTCAAAATTTTGGTATAAGGAGGAAGAGAGTATGTCTGGTCATAATAAGTGGGCGAATATTAAGCATAGGAAAGCTGCACAAGATGCGAAAAAATCACAAGTATTCACGAAACTGATCAGAGAGATCATCGTAGCTGCAAGAGAAGGCGGTGGAGATCCGAATACAAACCCGAGATTAAGAACGGTACTTGAGAAAGCAAGAGAAGCAAATATGTCTAGAGAGACGATAGAAAGATCGATAAAGAAAGGTACAGGAGAACTCGAAGGCGAAAGATATGAAGAGATAACCTACGAAGCGTATGCACCGGGCGGAGTTGCACTGTACATCCTAGCACTGACAGATAATAAAAACAGGACTGCGCAAGAACTTAGGCATATATTAAGCAAGAATGGAGGAACACTTGCTGAAAGTGGTTCCGTTGCGTGGCTCTTTGAAAGAAAAGGTGTCATCGAGATTCCAGCAGAAAAGATTCCTGATATGGATGAATTCATGCTTCTTGCTATCGATGCTGGTGCAGAAGACATTGAGGAAGGAGACCCTGTACTCGTTTATACGTCTCCAGAATCGCTAAGTGCACTGAGAGAAGAGCTGGCAAAAAACGGGTTCGATGGTGAAGCTAGAATAACATATAATCCAAAAAACAGTGTTAAAGTAACAGGCTCAGAAGCAGAGAAAGTACTGAAACTCATCGATGCGCTTGAAGATAACGACGATGTTCAGGAAGTATTTGGAAACTTTGATATAGATGATGCTGAACTCGATGCAATAATGGAAAAATTGGAAGGTTGACATAGTCAAGTAGCTGGGTATGGTAGACACTTATAGACTATAAGTAG
>Ga0208823_1000251_pt1 | contig 46069 bp, 37 predicted proteins | sample AD_UKC075_MetaG_FD_184440 | JGI IMG/M metagenome (GOLD analysis project Ga0208823, IMG submission 184440) | Active sludge microbial communities of municipal wastewater-treating anaerobic digesters from USA - AD_UKC075_MetaG (SPAdes) (version 2) | ecosystem: Engineered > Bioreactor > Anaerobic >...
CGCCGGGGGCTTCGCGACCAGCAGGGCGGTTCGTCGTTTTGTCGCCGTGTGACGAGAGCTTCGTGATGAGGTGGTGAACCCAGGCGTCCTCGTCGTCGTCTCGCGTGACGGTGTGTGGGCCCGGGCGGGCTCGCAGAAAGTTTGGTGTGATCGAACCATCCTCGGCGGGCGTCATCACACCTCGTGGTGCAGGGCTTCGGCCGGGCGGTTGGGGGCATCAGGGCGGCTCCCGATGAGCTCGACGGTGTACATCGCGGTCAGCACGAGCGCGCCACCGACGAGCATCCGCCAGGTGAGCACCTCGCCGCCGAACGCGACGGCGAACCCGGCCGCAAACACCGGCTCCAGGGTCATGACGATCGCCGCCCGGGTGGCCGACATGTGCGCCTGCCCCCACGTCTGAGCCCACAGCGCCAGCACCCCAGCGGCCGTCGCCATATAGACGACCGACCCCCATTGACCGACGCCGCTCGGCCACACCATGCCGTCGGGGACCGCCGCCACGACACAGATCACCGCAATGGCGATCATCTGCACGGCCGACATCCCGGTGGCTCGGTCGGGGGTCGACAGGCGACCGAGCCCGACGATGTGCAGGGCGTAGAGCGCCGCAGCCCCGAGAGTCAGCCCTTCCCCGAGACCGACCGAGAACCCGTTGAGAGACAACAGGGCCAGGCCCGCGGTGGCGAGGAGCACGGCATACCAAGTGCTGGCGGGGACGCGCTCACGCAGGAGCAGCGCGGTGAAGACGGGCGTGAGGACGACATAGGTGCCGGTGACGAACCCCGACACCGAGGCGTCGGTGTGGGCCAGCCCGATCGTTTGGAGGATCTGGGCGAAGCCATACAGCGACCCCAGTGCGGCCGAGACCAGCCAGTCGCGTCGAGAAAGCCCGCGCAGTTGGCGCCAGAAGATGACGACCATGAGCACCGCGGCGAGGGTGAATCGCACCGCGAGGAAGTCGGCCGGCGGCACCGTCTGCACGAGGTCGCGGATGAGGAAGAACGTCGATCCCCACACCGCGGTGAGCGTCACCAGCAGGATCGTCGCGACGGTCCGGGCGCGGGCAGGGGACATGGCCATGAGGTGTGCCGCGCTGTCAGATAACGGTCAACGTGATGACCGTGCCGCGTCGCACCATGGTGCCGGCGGCCGGGTCCTGGAAGCGAACAGTCTTGAGCACCCCGCCGAAGATTTGGGAGACCTTCACCTCCAGGCCGAGATCCTTGAGGATCTTGGTGGCGTCATTGACCTTCTTGAGGGTGACGTCGGGCACCTGGACGAGCACCGGGCCCTTGGACGGGATGATCGTCACCGCGTCGCCCTTGAAGAGCGTGCCCGTGGCCGGGGTCTGCGAGACGACGGCCCCGGACGCGACCGTCTCGCTGTTGACCGGGTCGCCTCGGACCACCTTGAGGCCGAGCGCCTCGAGTGCCTTCTGTGCCTCGTCAGCCGTCTTGTTGACGACGTTGGGCACGGGGATCGGCGCTCGACCCTTGCTGATGACGACGTTAACTGGGGTGTCTCGCTTGGCCAGTGTGTCGGGAGGCGGGTCCTGACTGATGACCACGTCCTTGGCCACGGTCTCGCTGAAGTCTTCGGTGACCGTCCCGAGGGCGAGGGAGCGTTCCTTGAGCAGCCGCTCGACGTCGCCGCGAGCAACGGCGGTGAGGGTGGGGACGGCATACCGCTCCTGGCCCTTGGAGACCACGAGGGCGACGCTGGAGCGCTTGGACACCTCGGCTCCGGGCTTCGGGTCGGCGGAGATGACCTGGCCCTTGGGCTCGGTCTCGCTGAAGGCCTCGGTGGTTGCTGAGCGCAGGTCGACAGTCGCGAGCGCCTTCTCGGCATCGACGAGCGAGAGGTGGACCAGGGTCGGCACGATCCGCAGCGAGCCGGGGCCGGTGCCGTCGAACCACCACCAGCCACCGACACCGCCGCCGACGAGCAGCAGGAGGGTCAACAGCCAGGGCCAGATCCGCCGCCGTCGCTTCTGCTTGACCGGCTCGCCGGCCGGTGCTGACACCTCGCCCGTGCCGTCGCCGTCCTCGTCGAGCTCGATCGTCCTCAGTCGTTGGGTGGCGCCGAGTTCGACCGCCGCGAAACGCTCGGTGGGGCTCGGATCGCCTTCTGCGCCAACGAGGTCAGCGTCCAGTGTCTTTGTCGGGCTGGCGGTGCGAGCGACCGGTTGGGTCCCCGGCGCCATCCCGGCGAGGAAGACCGGCGCCGCGTCGAACTCGTCGTCGGACAGTTGTCGGATCGCGTCGCGGAGCACCTGGATGAGGTCTCCGGCGGTGTCGGGCCGGTCGTCCGGGGAGCGTGCGGTCGCCCTGGCGATGACCTGGTCGAGTTCCAACGGCACGGTGCTCACCCGGTCGGAGGCCAGCGGCACCTCGCCGTGGACGTGTTGGTACATCACATGGGCGGGGTTCTCGCCCTGGAAGGCCCGCTGCCCGGTGAGCAGTTCGTAGAGCATGAGGCCCGCGGCATACACATCGCTGCGGGTGTCGGCGCGATCTCCATCGACCTGTTCGGGCGCGAGGTAGGAGACGGTGCCCATGAGGATGCCGGTCGTGCTGGTGCGCGTGCTGGACGTGACCGCGCGCGCTAGCCCGAAGTCGGTGACCTTGATGGTGCCGTCGTCGCGCACCAGGACGTTCTCGGGCTTGACGTCGCGATGGACCAGGTCGGCGCGGTGCGCTTCATCGAGGGCGGCGAGAACGGCCGTGATGATGTGTGTGGCCTGCCGGACCGACATGGCACCGCCATCGACGAGCTTTTCCCGCAGGGTCCGGCCGTCGACGTACTCCATGACGAGGTAGAGCTCCTCGCCAGGGACCCCGGACGACTCGTGGAAGTCGTGGACCGCGACGATGTTGGGATGGGACAGGCCCGCGGCCAGCCGAGCCTCGCGTTGGAAGCGTCCGACGAACCCCTCATCGCGTGCCAGGTCGGCGCGCAGCACCTTGACCGCGACCCGCCGCCCGAGCCGTTCGTCGATGGCCAGGTAGACGGTGGCCATCCCCCCGTCGGCGATCCGCGAGAGCAGCCGGTAGCGCCCGCCGAGCACACGCTCGTCGGCGTGCAGGCCCGGCCCAGACGTCACGGGTGGAGTTTACGTGGGGTATGCCGTGCGCCCCGGCAGGCGCGCACTGTGACGGGAGTGCCGGATGTGACTCCCGAGGCGATCGTGCGCCGTGACGGTGGTCGGAGCGCGGCCGCTTCTGGCAGGCTGGGGGCGTGGCCGAACCTCAACTCGCGTCCGAAGCCGACGACGATTCCGACGACCCGCGCGCCTTGGAGACCCTCGTCGGTGACTGGTCCTACCTACCCGACATCGCGGAGCGCTATGGCGTGGCGCTGTCCCGCGTCCGCCGGTTCCTGGCCGACCGCGAGTTGCTCACCCACCGGGTGGGACCCAACCGCGCCCTCGCCGTCCCGACGGATTTCCTCGGCCCCGATGGGCCACGACCCGAGCTCAAGGGGACCTTCACGGTCCTGGCCGATGGTGGCATGAGCGACGTCGAGATCATCCGGTGGTTGCACAGCGTCGACACCAGCCTGCCTGGCGGCAGCACCCCACTGGCAGCCCTCTCAGCCGGTTTCAAGACCGAGGTCAGGCGACGCGCTCAGGCGTTGGCCTTCTGATCGATGCGAGGCACCGCTGCGTGTCCCGACGCAATCTTGGTGAGATTGCGTCAGCATCGGCAACGCACGCCATGAGTGCGCCGCGCCGCGCCGTGCCAATAGTGCCCGTGCAGGTCAGGTGACCCGGTCGGTCGCCAACGCGACCAACTCGCCCAGGACGGTGCTGGCCTCGGGCTGCAGGTATGCCGCGGGCTCACCCAGCGCGTGGGTCGCGGCGTGGGTGAGCCGGGTGATATCCGACTCCACGCGCTCGACGGCGCCCGTCGCCCGAATGATGCCTCGCACGCTCTCGATCCCGGCGACGTCCACGTCGGCCCGCCCGAAGGATCGGGTCAACTCGGCTCGCTGCCCCGCATCGGCCACGTCCAGCGTGTAGGCGATCAGCACGGTCCGCTTGCCCTCGCGCACGTCGTCACCGGCCGGCTTGCCGGTCTGCTCGGGGTCGCCGAACACGCCAAGCAGGTCGTCGCGCAACTGGAACGCCTCACCGAGCGCCAGCCCATAACCGGAGAGCCCAGGCACGGCCGCCGGATCCACACCTCCGGCCAGAGCACCGATGAGCAACGGTTGCTCGATGGTGTATTTCGCACTCTTGAATCGGATCACCTTGCGGGCAGCGGCAATTCGCTCATCCGTTGAGCGACCCTCCCAAGTCCGCACCGATTCGAGCATGTCGAGGAACTGGCCACCCATGAGCTGGGTGCGCATCCGGTCGAAGGTCGCTCGGCCCCTGGCAAGGTGCTCGGCAGGCAGCCCGCTCGTGGAGTAGACCTCGTCGGTCCACTGCAGACACAGATCGCCGGCGAGGATGGCGGTCGCCTCACCGAAGCGATCGGCATTGCCCGACCAGGCGTGCTGGGCGTGGATGGCCGCGACGGCGCGGTGAGCGGACGGCATACCTCTGCGGGTGTCGCTGCCGTCCATGACGTCGTCGTGCAGCAGCGCGGCCGCCTGGAACAACTCCATCGAGCTGGCGAACCGCACGAGCGAGTCGGAGTCGGCGCCACCCGCGGCGCGGTAGCCCCAATAGGCGAAGGCGGCTCGCAGTCGTTTGCCTCCCGCCAGCAGCGAGCGGACCGGTGCGACCAGGGGGGTGAGGTCTTCGTCGAGCTCGGCGAGGACCTGCTCCTGGTGGTCCAGCTCCGCCTCAAGAGCCGACTGCACCCGCGAGCGCAGCGACTCGCGGTCCAGGGGGTTGGTCACCGGGCGCCTTCCAGGAGCAGGCGGCATTCGTATGCCGCGCGCGAACAGGTCGCCCCAGCCTACGGTGCCCTCACACCGGGTCAGGACCGAGGCAACCTTCTGGGCTTGTGCTCCGTAGAGGAGGGTGAAGGCAACAACAAGGGGGAGCCGTGACACCGAAGGACAGGGAGCGGGACGCCTCGTTCGCGCAGTTCGTCGAGGTCGCCTCGCCCGGGCTACTGCGAACCGCCTGGTTGCTGACCGGTTCGTCCGAAGCGGCCCACGAGTTGGTCCAGGCCACGCTGGTCAAGGCCTACGTCCGGTGGCCGCAGATCCGCAGTGAGTCGGCCATGGCCTACTGCCGGCGGATCCTGGCCAACGAACGAACCGATCGGTGGCGGCGAACGCGCCGCGAGGTGCCGGTCGCGGAAGTGGACACCCGATCGGCCGACCGCAGCGACACCGCGACCTCGGACGATCGGGACGAGGTCGTGCGGCTGCTGCGCGGGCTCCCCGAGCAACAGCGCCGGGTCGTGGTCCTGCGTTACTACTGCGACCTCTCCGAAGACACCGTCGCCGACACCCTGGGAATCTCCGTCGGCACGGTGAAGTCCAGCGCATCCCGAGCTTTGGCAGCGCTGCGAGCCCAGTTGGTCGTCCAGGAAGGAGAGATCCGATGAGCCACCCCAGCAATGCGCCCTCCAACTCACCCACGGACGCCGACCTCGAAGACCTCCTGCGGGTAGGGCTGCGTGAGGCCGTGGATCGGGCGGACGCGGCATACCTGCCCCTGGAGGTGAGCGAGATCGTCGCCGAGGGGGCCCGCACGCTGAGTCGGCGGCGGCGTTGGCAGGTGTTGGGAGCCGCGGCTGCTGCGGCGGTCGCGGTCGTTGGCAGCTGGGCTCTGACCGGAGGCTCTGGCACGCGGTTGTCGCAGCAGCCGGCCACGGTGCCGGTGTCCACCGTTGCCCCGACGACGTCCGAGGAGATCTTCGTTCAGGACGAGCGGTTCGGTGTCCGGGTGGAAAGCGGTGAGGTCTCCACAGCGTTGAACGTCATCGGCTCGGTCACTCCCGCCGTGCTGCAGTGGGGTCCGCCGCCGGGGAGCGCTGGGGCTCACGAGGTCCTCGTGCTGATCCCCGAAGCGGATCACCCGGACCCCGGCTCTGTGGACGTCGCGCTCGTCCGGGATGTCCGACGGCTGGGTGAGGCCAGGCAGATCATCGTGAACGGGCGCCTGGTCATCGTGGTGCGCCACACCCCGCCGCCCACGGGGATGACCCCGTACGCCGGTCTCACCTACACCATCGGCGGGCGGGAGGTCCGTCATCTCAGCCCGGGGATCGTGCACATCGACGGTGTGGGGGCGGGTGCCGCCCGAAACGAGGGCGGGGATTTTGGGTATGCCGTGCGCCTGGAGGCGGGCACGGTCGCCGTGAGCCTCCAGCGTCGCGTGGGCGACCTCGACCTCGGCGGGGGCGTCTTCACCCTGCCCGCGGGGTCCCCGGGGTTACTCCGCCTCGGCGACGGGGCTGACTTCGACATGGCTTACGCCCTTGTCCGAGGGACACCTCCGCGAGCGGTGACCGTCACCGGGGACACGCCGTCCCGGTTCGCGGGTGGAGTCTCCTGGGGAGGTATGACGATCGACGACACCGATGTGACGCTCGTCCTCATCGCTCTCACCGGTACGGACGATTCCGGTTCCGGGCAGCTGCGCTCGATTACCTGGACCGACGCGGATGGCGGGCGGCATACCATCGCCGCGTCCTGACCCCGTGGCGTCTGGAGGGGCGCTGGTGGTTGGGGGCTTCGGCTACGTACCGGGACGTGGACGGCGCCGAGGCGGGCGGCATACCGGCTCGTAGGCTGGTCTCATGGCTGTCCTCCCGCGCGCGGCGCACCTCGTGCGCTCGATCCCGGACGCGCTCGCGCAAGGTCGGCCCTCGATCAGCTTCGAGTTCTTCCCGCCGAAGGACGACGCGGGGGAGGCCGCCCTCTGGGAGGCGATCCGCGACCTGGAGAAGACCCGCCCGACATTCGTCTCGGTGACCTATGGGGCCGGGGGATCGGGGCGTGATCGGACCATCCGGATGACCGACCGGATCGCCCAGGAGACGACGCTGACGCCGATGGCGCACCTCACGTGTGTCGGGCACTCGGTGGCGGAGTTGCGCTCGATCATCGGGCACTACGTCAACGTCGGCGTGCGCAATGTGCTGGCGCTGCGCGGCGACCCGCAGGGCGGGTTGGACCAGACCTGGGAGCGGCACCCGGACGGACTCGATCACGCTGATGAGTTGGTGTCGCTGCTGCGCACCCTCGGCCCGTTCACCGTGGGAGTGGCAGCATTCCCCGATCGGCACCCCGAGAGCCCGAGCCTGGACCACGACGCCGACGTGCTCGTGCGCAAGGCCGACGCGGGCGCCGACTTCGCCATCACCCAGTTCTTCTTCACACGCGAGGCGTATGTCGACCTGCGTGACCGGGTGGTGGCGCGTGGCCGTGACCTGCCGATCATCCCGGGGCTTATGCCGGTGACCAACGTCCGCCAACTGGCCCGGATGACGCAGTTGTCCGGTCAGCCGGTGCCGCGTGAGGTGACCGAGCGTCTCGAGCGGGTGGCCGACGATCCGGTCGCGGTGCGGGCCGTCGGAGTGGAGATCGCCACCGAGTTGGCCCAAGGGCTGCTCGACGAGGGCGCGCCGGGCATCCACTTCATCACGATGAACCGCTCGACGGCGACCCTGCAGGTCTGGGGGAACCTCGGCCTGGAGGCCGCGCAGTAGTCGGTCAGTCGGTTTAGCCGGCCAGTCGGTCAGTCGGCTCCGGGGCCTTGGGGGAGACGGGCGGTATCGCCGCGTCGGGCCGGTGCGTCTCGCAGCGAACCGTCGGCCTTGGGCTCGCTCGAGCCCAGGCGGTCGCCCCAGGCGTTGTAGCGGGCCCGGAACCGCCGGATCCGTTTGAGCAGGAACAACACCGTCACCATGCCGACCACGAGCAGCAGGCCGGCGATCGAGGCCGCCAGCCACGGGTTGGCGAAAGCCGTGGTCACGACGGCGGCCACGGTGACGTCTTCGGCGGTCGAGAGGACGACGTTGCTGGCCGGCTCGGGGGAGGTGTTGACGGCGGCGCGGGTCCCGGCCTTCACCAGGTGGGACAGCAGGGCCAGGATGCCACCGGTCGCCGCAGTGAAAGCGGCGTTGAGGTCGGCGCTCTCGTTGCCCAGCAGGTAGCCCAGGGTCGCGCCGACGGCGGGGCGCACGACGGTGTGGATCGAGTCCCACGTTGAGTCGAGGTAGGGGATCTTGTCTGCCACCATCTCGATGACGAACAACACTCCGGCACCGATGAGGACGTCGGTGCGCCCGAGAGCGTCCGGGATCCCTTGGACCTGCCAGAACTTCTCGGCCAACCCCATGATGAGCACGACGGCATACGCGTTGATGCCGCTGGCCCAGCCCGACGTGAAGACCCAGGGCAGAATCTCTGCACCCATGGTGGTGTGTGTCCCTCCCACTGATGACGGAGTCAACTGCTCCGTCCGAGGGTTCAACGTCGTGCAGCGGCCGGGGTTTCCCGAACCCGGGCAACGGACTGATAACGGTCCGGAGGCACATAACGACCCGGCCGCACTTCAGGTCACCCCCTGCAGACCTGATGCGCGGCCGGACGTCGGTGCCCTTCGTTGCACGCTCACTATCGCAGACCGACTCAAGTGTCGGCATCAGTACGGATACTTATTTGCGCCGTCAGGCGACGGTGGCCGCGCGCCCAGCGCTGATCCGGATCAATTCGGCGAACGTCGTCGGAAACACGGTATGGGGTGTCCGGCTGCCGCCCAGACGACGTCGTGGGCCGCCAGCGCCGAGTCGACGAGCGTGGTCAGGGGGCGGCTCGTGGCGGCCTTGACAGGCTGTCGGTGGGGGAGGTTAGAGTGTTTCTCGAACACCTGTTCGGAAGTGGCGTTGGGGTCGAGGGCCCGCTTCCGACCTGACAGCCGTGGATGGGTCGAGTCCGCAGTGTTTCGCTCGCACATTCTCACCCGCACGTTTCTCACCTGCCGAAGAAGGGGTCTTGTCGTGGTGCGCCGATATGCCGAGCCGGTCCGTGTCGGGACCGCGTCGCGGCTGACCCCTGACTCGCTCGCCGACCTCGAGCAGGTGCCTCCCGGCCCGGGAGGGTATGCCGCGTCGTCGCCGACGTGGTTCGAGTGGGCGGGCCGTCGCTATCACGTCCGCGCGATCCTGGCCCACTGGCGCGAGCGTCGGGCCTGGTGGCGGGAGGTGCTCGACGCCGACCCCACGCTCGAGGCCACTTCGTCGGGCCCGGCCTCAAACACGGCATCGACCCCTGCCTCAAACACTAGCTCGGACACCGACTGCCGGTCGGCCATCGCCGTCGCTGCTCGCGAGCGTCTCGTCTGGCGGGTCGAGGCCGGCCCGGGGTGGCTCACCCGCACCGGCGTCTTCGACCTGGCCTGTGACGAGACCAGCCCGGGCGACCCCGACCCAGATGGCTGGCTGCTGCTGCGGGTGAGCGACTAGTGCGCGCGGCATACCGAGGAATCGCGGCATACCGACCGATGACGAGCCGACCGAAGGAGAACCGGACATGAGCGCAGCACCGTCGCATCCCTACCCGGCCACGCCGAGCCCACCGTTGCGACCCAGACGGCACGTCCCGCCGTCGGCGACCGTCATGGAGTTGCTCGACCGGGCCCAGGCGAGCCTGCTGTATGCGAGCCAGGCCGACCAGGTGGGGGAGCGCTATGTCCTGGCTCACCTGGCCGGGTTGCGGGCGGCCGCTGCGGTGCTGGCCGCCCGGACCACCCCGGCGCGCTCCTCCCGGCCACGCAGCGTGTGGGAGGTGCTGCCGACGCTGGCCCCCGAGCTGACCGAGTGGGCGGTCTTCTTCGCCGCCTCGGCCCGGCAGCGGGCGGCCGTCGAGCGCGGCGACCGGGTCCTGCCGGCTCGGGAGGCCGACGACCTGGTGCGCCAGGCCGAGGCCTTCATCGAGGTCGTCCAGGACGCCCTGGGCGTCCCGAGGACCTTCGTGCGCCCGGACTACCTCGCCCCCGTGACGCCGCTCGCGCGGCATGCCGGCCGTTGACCTAGCCCCTGCTCCTTCGTCTGCCACCCGCGTCCTGCCATGTCGACCTTCGTCCACCTCCACGTCGCCTCGGGTTATTCCATGCAGTACGGCGCCTCGACCCCCGCAGCCCTCGTCGCCCGGGCGGCGGCCTTCGGGCAACCGGCGCTCGCCCTCACCGACCGCGACGGGCTCTATGGCGCGGTGCGGTTCGTCCAGGCCTGCACCGAGGCGAAGATCGCGCCGATCCTCGGAGTCGACCTCGCCGTCCACCTCCCGCCGTCGGACCCCGCCACCGGCCGGTATGCCGCCCGCCCCGGCTCGTTCTCCTCCGCCTCCTCTGTCTCCTCGACCGGCTCGGCCTCCGCGTCCACGTCGTCAACCGCGCCACCGGTCTGGGCCCGCCCGTCGGCGCCGGTCCGGACCCCCGTGCGCGGCGGCGCGATCGTCGACCCCCGGCTGCCTCGGGTGACCGTGCTGGCCCGCGGCCTGGCCGGGGGAGTCGCCCCGGGGCTGGGTTGGGCCCGGCTCTGTCGCCTGGTCACCAGCACCCACTTGTCCGGTGAGCGGGGCAACCCGCTGACGACCCCGGAGTTGCTCGCCGAGTTGGCGGCTCCTGTCGGCGACGACCCGGCGGCCCTGATCGTCCTGCTTGGACCCGACTCCGACGTCGGTCGCGCGGTCCTGGCCAAGCGGCGCGCGGCGGCATACCAGGCGCTGGAGCGATGGCGCGCGGTCCTGCCGGCCGGCGCCCTGGCCCTGGAGACCGTGTGCCACGGTGGTCCGGAGGGGACCCCGGCGAGCCTCGGGCATGCCGCCCGGATGCTTGCCCTCGGCCGCGACCTCGGCGTCCCCGTCATCCTCTCGGCGCAGGTCCGCCATGCCGACCCGGCCGAGGCGGCGACCGTCGATGTCCTCGATGCCGCCCGCCGCCTGGTCGCCCTCGATGTGCGACACCTCGACCGGGTCACCACCGCGGGCCACCTGGCCCCCACCCCCGCGATGTATGCCGTCGCCTGCGACATCGTCCAGGCTTCCGGGCCGGGGCTGGCCGGGGGCACGAGCACGGTCCGTGACGGCGCCCGCGACCTGCTCGCCGCCACGGTCGCCCTGGCCAGCGAGTGCGTCCTGGACCCGGCGATCGACCTGGGGATCGGCGGGGTGCACCTGCCCGAGCAGAGCACCCTGGGTCTGGGCCTGCACGACGACCCGCAGCACCACCTCGTGCAGCGCTGCCGAGGGGCCGTCGGCGCTCGCTATCCCGGGGCCACCGACGGCGAGGTGGCTCGGATCTCCGCCCGGCTCGACGAGGAGCTGGAGGTCATCGCGGCGTTGGGTTACCCGACCTACTTCCTTACCGTCGCCACCGTTACCGACCTCATCCGCGACATGGGGGTGCGGGTCGCGGCCCGCGGCTCGGGGGCCGGCAGCCTGGTCAACTACCTGCTGGGCATCTCCGGGGTCGACCCGATCCGCTACGACCTGCTCATGGAGCGGTTCTGCTCGCCGTTGCGAGCCCAACTGCCCGACATCGACATCGACGTCGAGTCGGCCCGGCGCACCGAGATCTACGAAAAGATCCTCGCCCGGTTCGGCGGCGACCGGGTGACCTGTGTGTCGATGATGGACAGCTATCGCGTGCGCCACGCGATCCGCGACGTCGGGGCGGCGCTGGGCCTGCCGCCCGGCGAGGTCGACGCGATGGCCAAGGCGTTCCCGCACATCTCGGCCCGGCACGCGCGGTCGGCGATCGCCGACCTGCCCGAGTTGCGGGTCTCCGGGCTCGGGGCGGCCCGCTACGACCTCATGTGGGACCTCGTCGAGCGCCTCGACGGGCTGCCCCGGCACATCGCCCTGCACCCGTGCGGGGTGATCCTGTCCAACGCCGCCCTGCTGGACCGGACCCCGGTCGAGGCCAGCTGGATCGGCTTCCCGATGAGTCAGTTCGACAAGGACGACGTCGAGGTCATGGGGCTGCTCAAGCTCGACGTCCTCGGGATCCGGATGCAGTCGGCGATGGCCCTAGCCGTCGACGAGGTGGCGCGGGTGGACGGCATACCGGTGGATCTGGACGACCGTGCCCAGGTGCCCCTGGACGACGAGGCGACCTTCGCGATGATCCGCACCACGCGCACCCTCGGGTGTTTCCAGATCGAGAGCCCGGGCCAGCGCGAGCTCATCGGTAAGTTCGGGCCGGAGCGGTTCGAGGACCTCGTCATCGACATCTCGCTCTTCCGTCCTGGGCCGGTGAAGTCCGACATGATCGTGCCGTTCCTCAAGGCCCGGCATGGGTGGGCCGAGCCGGAATACCTGCACCCCACGCTCATCCCGGCGCTGGCCGAGACTGCCGGCGTCGTCGTCTTCCACGAGCAGGTGCTGCGGATCGTCGCCGAGACGACGGGAGTGAGCCTGGCCCAGGCCGACGAGGTCCGCCGTGCGCTCGGCTCACCTCAAGGTCAGCTCGACGTCGAGGCCTGGTGGCGGCCGGCGGCGCTCGCTCGGGGTTATACGGTGGCCGACGCCGACCGGATCTGGGAGGTGCTGCGCGCCTTCGCGTCGTTTGGCTTCTGCAAGGCGCATGCGGCGGCGTTCGCGCTGCCGACCTATCAATCGGCTTGGCTCAAGACCCACCACCCGGCGGCCTTCCTCGCCGGGGTGCTCACCCACGACCCCGGGATGTATCCCAAGCGGCTCATCCTCGACGACGCCCGCTCCCTGGGTATCGAGATCCTCGGCCTGGACGTCAACGCCAGCAAGAGTTGGTATGCCGTGGAGCGACTGCCGGGTTCTGCGCCGGGTTCTGCGCTGGGTCGAGGTATTTCGCCATCGTCTCCTGACGGCGGAATACCTCGACCCGGCACGGACCCGGATCTGCCTGATGGGCGGGGGTACGGCATCCGGGTGTCCCTCACCGACGTCAAAGGCATCACCGAGGCCGAGGTGACCCGGATCGTCGCCGGCCAGCCGTTCACCGACCTGGCCGACCTCGCCCACCGGGCCCAGGTCAGCCGCCCCATCATGGAGCGGCTGGTGCTTGCCGGTGGTCTGGACTCGGTCTACGGCATCTCGACCGCCACGGGCGCCGGGGCCGATCGATCTTTCGGCGCGGGCGGGCTCGGCGTCCGAGAGCGGGTGACCCGTCGCGACCTGCTCCTGCACGTCGCCGAGCTCGACCGGTGGGTGCGGTCGGGCGGCAGCGGTCAGGGCAAGGCGCTCCGGGGTGGCCGCTCCCGGTTCACCCGTCGCCCGGCGACGATGTCGGCGACCGGCCCGGGCGGCGAAGCGGCCGGTGCTCCGGTGACCGACACCCGGGCCCTGGCCGCCGCCCACCCCCGGCGCGAGGTAGCGGTCCTCGTCCAGCAGCCCGGGGTGCCCGCCGGCCCCGGCACCATCCGGGCCTTCGACGTCGCCGCGCTTGCGGCCGCCCAGTCCCAGGCGGCGGCGCCCGTGCACGTGAGCGACCGGCATACCCAGATGGTCCTTCCCCTCGGCGACACGCCCACTCTCACCCGCGGCAGCGGCCTGCCCGAGCTCTCCGGCCCCGAGCGGGTGCGCGCCGAGTTGGAGATCCTCGGGCTGGACGCCAGCGCCCACGTCGTCGCCCACTACGAGCCGATGCTCGAGGCACTCGGGGTGACCCGCTCCCGCGACCTGCTGAGCGCCCGCAACCGCAGCGAGGTGTGGGTCGCCGGGGTCAAGGTCGCCACCCAGACCCCGCCGATCCGCTCCGGTCGCCGGGTCGTCTTCCTCACCCTCGACGACGGCACCGGCCCGTCCGACTCGACGTTCTTCGAGGACGTCCAGGGCCCGTATGCCGCCACCGTGTTCCACTCGTGGCTGCTCCTCGTGCGCGGAGTCGTCCGACGCACCGGCGCCCGAGGCATCTCGCTGCGGGCCACCGGGGCCTGGGAGCTGTCCGGGCTCTGGGAGGCGTTCGCCACCGGCGGGCGCCCGCGGCTGCTCGACGCGCTCGCCGCTGCTGACGCCGCCGCCCATGACCGCGCGGCTGCCGCTGCGGCCGCCTACGCCCTCCCGTATGCCGTCCCCCGTGGCACCGGGTGGGCCGAGCCGGCCGCCGATGCTGCCGCAGCCGCCGCGGACGGCAGCCCGGTCGGGGATCGGGACGACACGGCATACGCCGATCGGGAGCGGGCTGCACGCTTGGACCACGCCGCGTCCCTCGTCGGCGGTCGACCGGCCAGCCGGGCCGGCGGGATGGGCGGGGGGTCACCCACGAGCCCGGTCGGGGCGCCTGGGGCAGCGCGCCAGGTCCTCGTGCACGCCTCAGGCTTCAAACAGTCGCCGTATGCCGACACCCGACCACCGGGTGAGGACGTCAAGTCCGCCCGACACCTGGCTGGCGCTGTCGACCATGCCGGCCTCACAGACCAGGTCACACCCGACGCCTTCGATGCCATCGACGCGGCGGGTCAGGGGAGCGGCGCCGGGCGACCGCCGCGCAAGCTCTGGCACTCCAGCCCTGGCAGCAGTGGGCACTAGGGTGGATGCGTGTCCGAGGAGCAGCAGCGCCGAGCCCGCCGCGCCGCCACCGGCGTGCGCACCGCGGCTCTATGGGCTGCCGTCAAAGACCTCGTCACCGAGCGCGCGGCCGCCCTCGGCCGTCCGTTGCGGGTGCTCGACCTCGGCGGCGGCACCGGCGAATTGGCCGTCCCGCTTGCCGAGTTGGGCCCCGACCTGGTCGCCGACGTCACCGTCGTCGACCCCAGCCCCGACGCGCTCGCGGCCCTGGGCCGGCGGGCCGCCGAGTCCGGCGTCCAGGCCCGCGTCCACGGCAGTCAGGGCGACGCCGACACCCTCGCCGACCTGTTGCCCGAGCGGGCCTTCGACCTGGTCTGCTGCCATGGCGTTCTTGAGGTCGTCGACGACCCCACCGCCACCTTGCGAGTCCTCGCCGACGCCCTCGCCGACGACGGCCACCTCTCGTTGCTCGTCGCCGGCCGGCTGGCCACCGTCTGGGCCCGGGCCCTGGCCGGCGAGTTCGGCCAGGCCCATACCGCTCTCACCAGCCCCGACGGCCGCTGGGGTGCTCACGACCCGTTGCCGCGCCGCTTCGACCTGGCCCAGCTGCGCGCCCTCGTCGAATCGGCCGGGCTGCAGGTTGAGCACTGGCACGGCGTGCGCCTGCTTGCCGACCTGGTGCCGTCGACAGCCATCGACACCGACGTCGAGCGGGCCGCCCTCGTCGCCCTCGAGGAGGCGCTCGCCGGGCACCCGGCATACCCCTTCCTCGGTGAGCTCGGTGCGGCCCTGCACCTGCTCGCCCGCCGGGGCTGATCCCGGCCTGGGAGCCGGCCGATGAGCCGCCGCCAGTTCCGCCCGCCGCCGCGCACCGGCGACGGCCCTCCCGACGACACCGGGTGCACTGTCCTGCACGTCGACATGGACGCGTTCTATGCCTCCGCGTCGCTCATCGACCGACCCGAGTTGCGCGGCACCCCGGTCATCATCGGCGGCGGCGGCCGCTCGGTCGTCCTCTCAGCCACCTACGAAGCGCGCGCCTTCGGGGTCACCTCCGCGATGCCGATGACCCGCGCCCGGCGGCTGTGCCCCCAGGCCACCGTCATCGCCCCCAACCATGACCGGTATGCCGCGATCTCCGACGCCGTCATGGCCACCTTCGCGTCGGTGACCGACCGCTACGAGCCGCTCTCGTTGGACGAGGCGTTCCTCGACATCGCTGGTGCGGTCCGGCGCCTAGGCTCGCCGACGAGCATCGCCCAGTGGCTGCGCGACACCATTGCCGACGAACAGAGCATCACCTGCTCGGTCGGCGTGGCCTCGACGAAGTTCGTCGCCAAGCTCGCCTCCGGCCTGGCCAAACCCGACGGGCTGCTCGTTGTCCCGCAGGACGAGGTGCTGGCCTTCCTGCACCAGTTGCCGGTCGGTGCGCTCTGGGGGGTGGGGGACCGCACCGAGGAGGCCCTGCAACGGCTGGGGCTGCACACTGTCGCCGATCTCGCCCACACGCCGGTGGACACCCTGCGTCGCGCCCTGGGTGATGCCACCGGCACCCATCTGCACGCGCTGGCCTGGGGCCGCGACGAGCGCCGGGTCCTCCCTCAGCAGCGGGAGAAGAGCGTCGGCTCCGACGAGACCTTCGCCCAGGACATCGACGATCCGGTGCTCATCCACCGCGAGTTGCTGCGCTTGGCCGATCGGACCGCAGCCCGGGTGCGTTCAGCCGGCCTGATGGGACGCACCGTCACCCTCAAGGTGCGGTTCGCCGACTTCACGACGATCACCCGCAGCCGCACCCTGCGCGACCCCACCGACGTGTCCCGAGAGATCTATGCCGCCGCGACGGCGCTGTTCGACGCCCTCGGCCTGCAGCGCGCCCGGATCCGCCTGGTCGGCGTGCGAATGGAGGGGTTGGTCGAGAGCGAGCGGGCCGCCGTCCAACCCCGGCTGGACGACCCGGACTTCGGCTGGCGCGACGCCGACCGCGCCGTCGACCGGGCCAGTGCCCGGTTCGGGGCAGGCGCGGTGCGGCCCGCGGCGCTCGTCCGGGGGGAGTCGGTCGCCCACCCGGGGAGTATGCCGCGAGGGGGCGAATAGCGCTCGAAGCGTCGGCCCGGGCCAACCGGCAGGTGCTCCGGCTACCACAACCCCGGATCCGGACCTATCCTGATGTCCTGACCCGGAACCACGGGTCGGATGGCATCGTTGTCCGGATGATGGCCGGGTTTGGCCTCGGAAACGCTGGAAGCCCTGGGAGGGGTGGGTCATGGCACTGTCGGAGCGGGAGCAGAAGCTTCTCGAACAGATGGAGCAGGCGCTCTACGCCGAGGACCCTCGCTTTGCCACGCGCATTCGCAGCCATGGCGACCGGGGCACCAAGCGACGCATGCTCGTCGGCATCCTCGCCGTCCTCGCCGGCCTCGGGCTGGTGTTCCTCGGCGTCCTGGGTCAGGCGATCTGGCTCGGTGCGGTCGGTTTCGCGGTCATGGTCGCCGGTGGCGTCTGGGCGTTCGCGCCAGCCCGCAAGACCGGCCCGGTCGGTCTCGTCCAGGGCGACGGCTCCACGGCTGCTCGGACCGCCAAGGCCCGCAAGTCGGGGCAGGGCTTCATGAACATGCTCGAAGAGCGCTGGGAGCGTCGCGACCGCGACCAGTGGTGAACGCCAGCTCCGAGCAGCGGCCCGACAGGTGAACGCTGGCTGCGCGATCGCTCAGCCGGGGCCGAGGACGATGAGCCCGATGATCCACGTCAGCAGGATGGCCAGGCCGGCCAGCAACTCGATGCCCATCGAGTGCAACACGGCGACCAGCGCCGCCTTGGTCGACGTCCACGCCGCAGAGCGATCCTGACGACGGGTCAACTCAACGAGGAAGATCCCCAGGACGAACCCGACGAGGGCGCCGACGACGGGGATGACGAAGAAGCCGACGATCCCCAGGAGCACCGCGAGCAGCATCGTGGAGGTGCCCACGCCCTCACGGCGCATCTTGCGCCCAGGCAGGAGGTATTGCGTGACGACGCCCGCGGCATACAGGACGACTGCGACCCAGAAGACCACCCAGGCGCCGGGCGCGGGGTGGGCATACGCCCACAACAAGGTCGCCGCGACGGTAAGCAGCAACCCCGGGACGACCGGGACGACAATGCCGACCAACCCGACAACCATCAGCAGCCCCGTGACGATCGTGAGGCTGACCGGGTCGGCGAAGCTCACCGCAGGCCGGTGCTCTCGTCCGCGGTCTCGGTCAACAGCTCAGTCTCGTCGTGGATCTCAACGGCCTGATCGGCCAACTGGGGAAGGTGCTGGCGTCCGTGGTGGGCGCAGAAATACAGCTCCCCGCCGGAATGTAGGCGGGCGCGAATGTAGGCCCGTGCGCCGCAGCGGTCGCAGCGATCTGCGGCGCTCAAGCGGTGGACCAAGGTGGCGTTCACGTCTGCCTTCTCATCTCTCTCGTGCGGGCCGACAGGTGCCGACCCGGTGTTGCTGATTCGACGTGCAGGGACAGCAACGCTTGCTGGTTGCTGAATCCCCCCACGTCAGTCCCAACAGTCAAGCACGCCGGTTCGTTCCCGCGCGGTATTGATACCCATCTGAGACACGCCCGCGCGCCCCGGACCCGGCTGTCGGACGCCTCGACTACCCTGCGTGTGGCACGCCGTCGCCGAACATCAACGCACCGCAGAGAGGACATCCAGTGGCCACCCGCAGCACGACCGGCCGCACCGCCGCGAGTGGCTCCGGCGCGGGCGGAGGGGACTACACCGCCCGCCACCTTCAGGTGCTCGAAGGCCTGGAAGCGGTCCGCAAACGCCCAGGGATGTATATCGGTTCCACCGACCAGCGCGGGTTGATGCACTGCCTCTGGGAGATCATCGACAACGCAGTCGACGAAGCGCTGGCCGGCGTCGGCGACCGTATCGAGATCATCCTCGGTGGCGACGGGTCGATCGAGGTCCGCGACAACGGCCGCGGCATTCCCGTGGACACCGAGCCCCGGTCCGGGCTCTCGGGTGTCGAGTTGGTCTTCACCAAGCTGCACGCGGGGGGCAAGTTCGGCGGCGGTTCGTATGCCGCCTCCGGTGGCCTGCACGGCGTGGGCGCATCCGTCGTCAACGCCCTGTCCTCGCGGCTGGACGTCGAGGTCGACCGGGGTGGCAAGACCTATGCGATGAGCTTCCGCCGCGGTGAGCCCGGCGTATTCGCCGACCCGCCGGGTCCGCACAGCCCGGAGGCGCCGTTCACGGCATACGAGACGGGGTCGGAGCTGCGCGTCGTCGGGAAGGCGCCCCGGGGCGCCACCGGCAGCCGGATCCGCTTCTGGCCGGACCTGCAGATCTTCCTCAAGGAGGCCCGCCTCGACGACGACCTGTTGGCCGCTCGCGCCCGACAGACCTCGTTCCTCGTGCCCGGGCTGGCCTTGGTCGTGCGCGACGAGCGGGGAGCACCGGACACTCCTGGCGCCCAGGGCACCCACGAGCAGGTCTTCCAACACCTCGGCGGCATCTCGGAGTTCGCCGAGTTCCTCGCTCCCGACCCGCCGCTCACTGCGGTCTGGCGCCTCCAGGGCACCGGGAACTTCACCGAAACCGTGCCGGTGCTCGACGAGCGCGGCCATATGAGCCCGACCGAGGTCGAGCGGGAGTGCTCCGTCGACATCGCGATGCGGTGGGGCACCGGCTACGACTCGCGGGTCAGCTCCTTCGTCAACATCATCGCCACGCCCAAGGGCGGCACCCATGTGGCGGGTTTCGAGCAGTCCCTGCTCAAGGTGTTCCGCCGTCAACTGGAGCTCAACGCCCGCCGGCTCAAGGTCGGCACCGACAAGGTCGAGAAGGACGACATCCTCGCCGGGTTGACCGCAGTCGTCACCGTCCGGCTGGCCGAGCCGCAGTTCGAGGGTCAGACCAAGGAGGTCCTCGGCACCGCGGCGGTCCGAGCCGTGGTCGCCAAGGTGCTTGAGCAGGAGCTCAACGCCCGCCTCACCTCGACCAAGCGCGACGACAAGGCTCATGCGGCGCTGTTGTTGGAGAAGGTCGTCTCCGAGATGAAGGCGCGGATCAGTGCGCGCCAGCACAAGGAGACCCAGCGTCGCAAGACCGCCTTGGAGTCTTCCACCCTGCCGGCCAAACTCGCTGACTGCCGCACCCACGACGTGCTGCGGTCCGAGTTGTTCATCGTCGAGGGCGACAGCGCCCTCGGCACCGCCAAGTTGGCGCGTTCCTCGGATTACCAAGCGCTGCTGCCGATCCGAGGCAAGATCCTCAACGTCCAGAAGGCCTCGGTCGCCGACGTCCTGAAGAACACCGAGTGCGCGGCGATCATCCAGGTCATCGGGGCCGGGTCGGGGCGGTCCTTCGATCTCGAGGCGGCCCGCTACGGCAAGGTCATCATCATGAGCGACGCCGATGTCGACGGTGCTCACATCCGCACCCTGCTGCTCACCTTGTTCTTCAAATACATGCGCCCGCTCGTGGCCGCCGGACGGGTGTATGCCGCGATGCCACCGCTGCATCGCCTCGAAGTCATCGGCGGCCCAGGGCGCAAGAACGAATACGTCTACACCTACAACGAGGCGCAGATGCGCTCGACGCGGGCGGCGCTGGAACGCAAGGGGCGCAAGGTCAAGGAGCCGCCCCAGCGCTACAAGGGGCTCGGTGAGATGGACGCCGACCAGTTGGCCGACACAACCATGGACCCGCGCTTCCGGACGCTGCGTCGGGTCACCCTCGGCGAGGCCGAGGAGGCCGCCCGGATCGCCGAAGGTGTCTTCGACCTGCTCATGGGCAACGACGTGGCGCCGCGCAAGGACTTCATCGTCGAGTCGGCCAAGACCCTCGACCGCGAACGCATCGATGCCTGACCTACCTGGGATCACGCGGCCACGCACCGACCGGCGAGCGCCGGGACGGAACGTCGGCGCCGCATCAGACGTCTACCATGGGCCGGACCCGACCTGAGTCGGCGGGTGAGCAGCATCGACAGGGGGAGTGAGCATGAGCACGACGATCGACCCGGGACCACCGCCGGGAGCGCAGGCGGCATACCCCACCAGTGCGTCGACCACCCCGCGACCGGGCGTCACGGCGATCCCGCCGGAGGATCTCGCCTGGGCGCGCTCGACCGTCGCCACCATCTCACGCTCGTTCCAGGAGCGCGTCGTCGGCCAGGTGCGACTGCACGAGACCCTGCTGCTCGGGCTGCTCACCGGCGGCCACATCCTGCTCGAATCGGTGCCCGGCCTGGCCAAGACGACCGCGGCAGCCACCCTCGCGCGCACCGTCGGCGGCTCGTTCAAACGAATCCAGTGCACTCCCGACCTGCTCCCCAGCGACATCGTGGGCACCCAGGTCTACGACGTGCGCACCACCCAGTTCGAGACCCGGCTGGGTCCGGTCCACGCCAACCTCGTCCTGCTTGACGAGATCAACCGCAGCTCCGCCAAGACCCAGTCGGCGATGCTCGAAGCCATGCAGGAGCGGCAGACCTCGATCGGGGGTCAGGTCTACCCGCTGCCTGAGCCGTTCCTCGTCCTGGCCACCCAGAACCCCATCGAGCAGGAAGGCACCTACGTCCTGCCCGAGGCGCAACTGGACCGCTTCATGCTCAAGGACGTCCTGGATTACCCGACCCTCGACGAAGAGGCCGAGGTGGTCCGGCGGATCGACGCCGGCATCTATCTCGCCGAGCAGACCCCCGCGGTCAGCCTCGCCGACGTGCGCCGACTGCAGGCGTTGACCCGTGCGGTCTACCTCGATGACACCGTCATCCGGTATGCCGTGGGGCTGGCTTACGTCACCCGGCACGCCGAGCGGTACCTCGACCCGGCGCTGGCCCGGTACGTCGAGTTCGGTGCGAGCCCCCGGGCGTCGATCGCCTTCGCCCAGGCCGCCCGTGCGCGGGCCCTGTTGGCCGGCCGCGACCATGCCGTGCCCGACGACGTCCAGGCCCTGGCCCATCGAGTGCTCCGCCACCGGATCATCCTTGGCTTCGAGGCCGTCGCCGACGATGTCCCGGTCGAGCGGGTCATCGACGCCATCATCACCGCGGTCCGCACCCCCTGACCGGGCCGACCGGCATACCTGCGCTAGCCGCCCCGACCAGACGAGAGCACCCGTGGCCGCCCTGCTCACCCGAGTGAAGAGCAAACTCTTCATAGTCGCGCACCGGCGCACGTGGGGCTTGCTCGACGGGGAGTATGCCTCGGTCTTCCGAGGGCGCAGCCTCGACTACGACGACCTGCGCGAATACATCCCCGGCGACGAGATCCGCGACATCGACTGGAAGGCGACCGCTCGGCACGGGGCCCCGCTGGTCAAACGCTACGTCGCCACCCGTAAGCAGACCGTCCTGCTGCTGGTCGACACCGGTCGCTCGATGGCGGCCATGGCGCCGTCGGGCGAGCCGAAGAAGGACATCGCGATCCAGATCGCCGGCATGCTCGGCTATCTCGCCGTCCGCCACGGCGACCTGGTCGGCCTCATCAGCGGCGACGGTGAGAGCACCAGGATGCTCGAGCCGGCTGCGGGGGAGGCCAACCTCGAGCGTCTGCTGCGGGTCATCGATCGCGCGAGCACGCTTGAGGCTCCGCCCAGCCGGTTCTCTGCGCAACTGCACTACCTCGCCGAGCACGTCCGGCGACGGATGCTCATCGTGGCAGTGACCGACGATGGCGGCCTGGGCTCTGACGACGACCCGTTGTTGCGGCGACTGCACGCTCAACACGAGGTGCTCTGGGTGGTTGTGGCCGACGCCGACCCGACGCGTTTCGACCCGCGCGCCGATGCCTCCGAGGTCACCGACGGCAGCGCTCTCCCAGGGGCGGTGCGGGGCGGCGAACGTCTCCAGGCGGCATACCAGCAGGCTCTCGCGGGCCGACGCGAGGCGACCGATCAGCGGCTGCGGCGGCTCGGGATCGCGCGCGCTCGCGTGGGTGGCACGTCGGAGGTCGTGGGCAGCATGTTCGCGCTCCTGGAGAGGCAGCGCCGCCGTGCACGTTGACGACCCGTTCTACCCGCCGATGACCTACCACTGGGTCTGGACGCTGCTCGCCTGGGTGGCGATCTTGGCCGTGCTTGCCTGGGCCGGGTTCATCTGGTGGCGCACCCGTCGCGTCCGGCCCACAACCCCGGCCGGGCCCGTTCCCATCCACCCGGGGTGGCGGCTTGCCCGCGCGAAGCACGACACGATGACCCGGATCGACCAGATCGTCTGGGAATGCGAGCAGGGCAGGGTCGACGCCCGGACGTCCCACCGTGAGCTCAGTGCCGCGGTGCGGGCCTTCATCGATGACGTGTCGGGGGCGACCACGTCGCGGATGACCCTGTCTGACCTCGGCTCCCGCGGCCCGGGGCTGGCTCCGGTGACACACGTCGTCCTGCAGCTCTACCCCGGCGAGTTCGGGCCTGACCCGGCGCGACCCATCCGGCCTGCCGCCGAAGCGGCCAAGGCGGTGGTGGCCCAATGGCACTGAAACAACCGTGGATCCTGCCGTGGGCGGCCCTGGGGGCTCTCGCGATTGCCGCGCTGGTGTGGTTCGCGCTGCGCCGTCGCAGGCCGCCGGCGGCGCTGCCGTTGGCCAACACCGATCTGCTCACCAGCCTTCCGGAGTATGTCCACGCGATCTGGCGACACCGACTGATGACGGTCCTGTATGCCGCCGCGGCGGGTTTCGTCGCCGTGCTCGCGATCATCGGCGCGGCCCGGCCCGTGGCCACGACCGTCATCAACCCTGAGAAGGCCAACCGCGACATCGTCCTCTGTCTGGACGTCTCGGGCTCGATGACTACTGCCGACGCCGAGGTGGCGGAGACGTTCCGATCGCTTGCCAAGGAGTTCAAGGGGGAGCGTCTCTCGCTGGTCATCTTCAACTCCTCGGCCGTGCCGGTGTTTCCCCTGACCGACGACTACGACTTCGTCGAGGAGCAGTTGTCCGACGCCCAGCGGGTCTTCGAGGGGAGCTTCGACCACGAGTTCTACGCCGGGACACTCAACGGGCAGGGGAGTTCGCTCATCGGTGACGGCTTGGCCACCTGTGTGCGCAGCTTCGACCACGGCAACCTGACCCGGGCCCGGTCGATCATCCTCGCGACCGACAATCTCGCCGCGGGGAGGTCGATCTTCAGCCTGGCGCAAGGCGGAACGATGGCCAAAGCTGCCGGCATCCAGATCTACGGCCTCAACCCGGCTCATCGCGCGGGGAGTTCGACGGCGACCGAGATGCGCTCGGTCGCCGAGGGCAGCGGTGGGCTCTACTACCCCTTGAACAGCGTCGACGCGGTGAGCCGGATCGTGTCCGCCGTCTCTGCTCGGGAGGCCTCCCGGATCCCCGGAGCACCGATCACGCTCGTCCACGACCAACCGGCGTCGTGGGTCGGGTGGACCTGGCTCGGGGTGCTTGGCCTGCTCGGGGCCCTGCGACGGTGGCGCCGATGACTCTTCTTCCGGTCATGTCTGTCGGCGTCCTGGTGCTGGCGGTGGTGGTGGCGTTGGCGCTGGTGTGGTGGCCGCAGCCCGGCCCCCAGCCGAGTCTGCGAACGCGAGTGCGCCGCACCCTGCTCGTGGCCGCGGTGCTCGTGGCCTCGCTGCGCCCGGGCCTGCCCGGTGCCGAGGTGCGGGCCAGCGCGTCCGAGCTCAACGTGTTCTTCGTCGTCGACACGACCACGTCGTCGATGGCCGAGGACTTCGGCACCGACCCGCGGATGTCGGGGATGCGCGCGGACATCACGGCCATCTCAGGGCGAATGGCGGGGGCGCGGTTCGCGCTCATCACCTTCGACCAGGCCGCAGTCCTTCGTATGCCGCTCACCTCCGACGGCGCGGCCGTCGCCGCCGCGGCTGAGACGATGCTGCCGGAAACGTCCGCCTGGTCACGGGGGAGCAGCGTGACCGCGGCCGGACCGTTGCTGCAGCAGACCCTGGCCCGGGTCGCCGCCGCGCATCCGGAGCGGGCGCGGGCGGTCTTCTACCTCGGCGACGGTGAACAGACGTCCGGCAGCCCACCGGCAGCGCTGGGAGTGGACCAGAGCCTGGTCAACGGCGGTGCGGTCCTGGGTTATGGCACGACCGGCGGAGGCCAGATGCACGAGACCGGAGTGCCCGGGTCGCGTGCGGATGCCGGCTGGTTGCTCGACCCGAGCACCGGCAAGCCGGCGGTCTCGGTCATCGACGAAGGCCAATTGGGCTCGATCGCCCAACAATTGGGGGTCCCCTACCTGCATCGCTCGCCGGGTGAGAGTGTCGACGCCGTCCTGGGGCTGGTGGATCTCACCGGCCTCGATCGGGTGACCGTGGCACAGGACGGGCCGCTGTCGGCGGGCCGTGAGGAGTTCTACTGGATCGCCCTGCTGGCGGTTGCCGGGCTTGTGGCCTGGGAGGTCGGGCTGGCTCTGGCCCGGTTGTGGGGGCTGCGCCGCCCGAGGCGAGCACGCGGCATACCGGAGGATGGCGGCATACCGGCAGATCGGGACGGCCACGAGGAGAAGGTGCGGTCATGACGCTCGCTCCCCACCCGGCGCCGGCGCGCCCCGCAGCCCTCGATCCGGACGAACCGGCGGCCGCCCGACACGCGCGGCTCGCCATGCGGCGGCGCCTGATCAGTTGGTCGATCGGGCCCGCGTTCGTGGCCATCCTTGTGGCCGTCAAACTGCTGACGATGAGCGCCGCCGCCACACAGGCAGTTGACGGCTTCTTCGCCGCGGCAGCGCACACGGTCTTCGAGGCGGCTGATCGGATGTCGTTCCTCAACGTTGTCGAGCGGCACAAGGCTCCCTTCGCGCGCGGCGACGCCTTCGTGCTGGCCGGCGATCTGGACAGCGCGCGGGCGCAGTTCGAGCAGGCGTTGGAGTTGGCGCCGCCCGACTCGATCGACTCGTGTCAGATCCGGGTCAATCTGGCGCTGGCGCTGGAGAAACTGGGCGATGCCGCCAAGGCGGCCGGCGACGAGGTCGCGGCGAAGGACTACTGGACCCGCACCAAGGCGGTCGCCGATGCGGCGCCTCCGGGGTGTTTCCCGCCAGCGGCGGACGGGGCCGGGCAGAAGGCCGAAGCGGCCGGTGACCGGGCCGAACAGAAGCTCAACCCCCAGCAGTCCTCCGGCGTTGACCAGTCGAGCGATGCGCAGCAGCAGGCCGAGCAGCAGCGCAAGGCGGATGAACTCGACCAGCAGACCCATGAGAACCAGCAGGACCGCCAGCAGAACGGGCCGGACGGGCAAGGAAACCCGGCGGGTGGGGGCGGTTCGGCTAACCCGGCGGCCAAACCCTGGTGAGTATGCCGCTCGCGCGGCTCCGGGCGGGTGTCCCCCCAGCGGTGGCTAGGTTGAGCTAGGGCTTCGCAGGGGCTGTGGTCGACCCGCGGATGACGAGTTCGACCGGGAAGGTCTGGTCAGGGATCGCTGAGGGGTCATAGAGCCCGAGAAGGGCGAGCAAGGTGCTGGCCGCTGCGACTCCCTGGGCGGCGACATCCTGACGCACGGTGGTGAGGCCGAATACGGGGGCCAACTCGTGGTCGTCGATCCCGACGATGGACAGGTCCCTCGGCACCTCCAGACCGAGTTGGCGGGCTGCGCCCCACACACCGAGGGCCATCTCGTCGGAGGCGGCGAGGACCGCGGTCGGCCGGTCGGGACCAGACAGCAAGGCCATGGCCGAGGCGCGCGAGTCTCCAGCGGTCCAGTCGGAGTCGAGCACCCAAGTCGGCGGGGTGTTGATGCCGGCTCGGGACATCGCCTGGTGGAAACCCTCCAGCCGGTCGATCGGTGTCTTTCGCGGTGCCGCCTCGGGGTAGTCCCTGCCGACATAGGCGATCTTGCGATGACCCAGCGCCAACAGGTGTTCGGCGGCCAGGGCGGCCGAGCCGATGTCGTCGATGCCCACGCACGGGGAGTCCTCGAACGGGCTGCCGACGGCGACCACAGGCAGCCCGAGGCGACGGACGAGGTCACGCTCGGCGTCCTGCAGCTCGACGTTGATGACGATGAGGCCGTCGACCCGCTTGAAGAGCATCCCCTGGGTGAGGGAGAGGCGGGACATGGAGGTCTCGCTGCGCTCCAGGTCCATGAGCAAGATGTGGTGCTGGTGCTCCCGAAGGGTCTTCTCGATGGCACTCATGATGCCGGTGAAGAACCACCGTGCCATGAAGGGCGTGATGATCCCGATCAGGCGGCTGCGTCCTGAGGCCAGACCGGAGGCCGTGGGGCTGGCGATGTAGTCGAGCTGAGCAGCGGCTTGGACGACGCGTTCGCGGGTCTCTGGGTGCACCTTGTCCAGTCCGCGTAGGGCGCGCGACACGGTCGCAACGGACACGCCAGCCGCGCGAGCAACATCAGCGATTGTCGGTTGTTGCACGCCGACCTCCGTCTGATGACGCCCGCAGACGGGCAGAATGGTTGACTCCCCTGCAACAACCCACCGCAACAGGCTGCCCGGATTTGACACAAAGCGCGCGAGTGCGCGCTCTACTCGTCAATCTACTCTCAACCCACAGGTTGCAACAAAGCCGGACCTTCGAGCGCGTTGGCCTGACCCGGATGGCAGGTGACCAGCGATCCGGTGGGGAGCTCATCAGACCGGCACAGCGGCGGTAGGCAGCGCACGTGCACGCAGCAGCACCAGTTGGTCGGGATTGAGCAGGGGCGCCTGGATACCCACCTCACGCAGGACCCGCCCGGGCAGGGTGACGCCCGAGGGACCCCACCCGGGTGGGAAAGTGGCGGCTGCCGCATCACCGGGTGCCTGGGCACTGACGTGGTAGTCCCGCGCCGGGTCGAGCCCAGGCAGACGGACCCGGCCGGCCGGCCAGGTGACGGTGAGGTCGAGGGCGGCCAGGCGGTAGAGAGCGTCGGACCGGTCCGTGGCGACGACTCCTTCGAGCAGTAGCGCCGGGTTGGGCAGGTCGGCGTGCACGACATCGCCGGTGTGCAGCAACTCACGGACCTCCTTGTGGAAGGCGATCCAGGCAGCCAGGGTGTCGAGGTCGGCTGACGAGGCCGTGGTGAGGTCCCACTCGACCCCGAGGTGCCCCCACATCGCGGTGCCCGCTCGGAAGCCCAGGTGCAGCAGCCGGTGCGTCGAGTGGTCGGCTCCCGACCCGACGTGTGTGCCGAGAAGTTCCGGTGGCAGCAGCAGCCCGGTCCAGCGCACCAGACGTTGACGCTCGTGGGCGTCGATACAGTCCGACACCCAGACCCGGTCGGTGTGTTCGATGATGCCCAGGTCCACCCGACCACCGCCGCCGCAGCACGACTCGATCTCCAGCCCCGGGTGGCGAGCCTTGAGCTCGGCCATGAGGCGATAGACCGCCTCGGTGTGGATGTGGACGCCCGGGCTGCCGTCAGGGGAGTGCCCGGCGTCGACGAGCGGCCGATTGTGGTCCCACTTGATGAAGGCGATCCGGTATTCGCCGACTAGCGTGCTCATCCGCTCGAGGACGAAGGCGTATGCCGCCGGGTGACCCAGGTCGAGCACGTGCTGGTAGCGGGACGGCAGGCCCGGCCCGTGATCGGTCTGGAAGACCCAGTCGGGATGCTCGCGGGCGAGATCGGAGTCGAGGTTGATCATCTCGGGCTCGAACCACAGCCCGAAGTCCATGCCGAGCCCGTGCACATGGTCGACCAACGGGTGCAGCCCATCGGGCCAGACTCCCTCGTCGACGAACCAGTCACCCAAGCCGGCCTGATCGGAGCGCCGATGCCGGAACCACCCGTCGTCCAGGACGAAGCGCTCGATGCCGAGCTCGGCGGCCCGGTCGGCCAGGGTGATGAGCTTGCCCAGGTCGTGGTCGAAGTAGACGGCCTCCCACGTGTTGAGCAGGACGGGGCGCGGGCCACGCGGGTGGTGGGGCCGGGCCCGCAGGAAGCGATGAACGCGCTGGGAGAAGGCGTCCAACCCCTCGCCCCAGGAGGCCACCAGCCAGGGGGAGGAGTAGCTCTCCTGCGGGTGTAGGACGCCCTCGCCCGGAAGGAGGACCTCCCCGCCCCGCAGCAGCCGCCAGCCCGCCGTCGAGTGCTCGGCCAGGACGACCTGGTTACCGCTGTGCGCCACATGGACGCCCCAGACCCGTCCGGACCGGAAGCCGAAGCCGGGCTCACCGGCACACATGACCGTCGCCGAGTCGTGGCCCGGCCGTCCGCCCCACGCCTCCCGCACCCAGGCCCCGGGGTCGAAGGGCCGCCGTTGCGGGGTCCGCTCATGGGTATGCCGTCCGGTCATGTCGAGCAGCTCACCCGCCTCCGCCGGCACCGGCAAAGCGGGCAACAGGTGGGCGACCTCGTAGTCGTCGGCGCCGAGGTTGCGCACCTGGGCACGGACCCGGACCAATCCGCTGGGGTGCACCTCAATCTCGGTCGTGACTTCGAGGGCGCTGGGCCGGTCCAGGCCGACGCTGCGCAACCGCACCGCCCCGGCGGCGCCGTCCGCCCAGTCCGCCGACCCGGCGGTCTCGACGCGGTGTTCGACCCGATCGAAGGACACCGACCACGAGCGTCCGCCGGCTCGGCTGCCGAGCAGCCCAGGTCGGCCGAGCCACCCCGACGAGTGTTGCGGCAGGAGCGCGACCGCTGCTTGCGAGCTGATCGCCGAGTCGACGTAGGGAGGTGTCAACGCGATCTGCAGTTCATCCAGCGCCTGGGTCGACACGTCGCCGAGGTCGGGTCCCCAGTGCAGCACGCACGGCAGGGCGGCGTCGTCCAGACGCGCGACCACGCTCGTCCCACCGAGGCGCAAGTGGAGCATGGTCGGCACGGACGGGGCGGTAGTCATGGCGTGCCTCCGGTGAGATGTTCCCGCTCGATATCGGCGCGGGGTTGACGGCGCTGGACTGGGCACCCGGCTGCCCCTCTTCTGCGGGCTGGTCGTTTGCGGACGGGTCTCATGCTCGCCAGCTCGGCGCGTAGACGATCGTCGGGACGGCGGCCTTACCGCATGACTCGGGCAGCATGGGTCCCTGCCGGGCCACGACGTCCACCTGCTCGCGCAGATCATCCATCGGATCGTCGAGGTCGCGGCGATCGGTCTGCCGGCGCAGCCAGGCATCGGCGGCCTGCTCCGCAGGGGGGAGGTGCATCGGCCCTCGATCGTGCACCCGCCCGAGCAGCGCCGGTGCCAGCCTGCCGGAAGCGGCGGCGTCGAGGGCACCGGCTGCCAACTCGGGGTCGAGTCGGGCCAGCACGCGACCCCACGGCAGCAGCACTGCGGTCGGTGCGAAGCGGTGCCCTCCGGTATGGCTCGTCTCCCAGACCTGGTCCGGGGCGGCCGTGGCGAACCCGCCGGAGACGAACGCGCTGGTGACGACCCGGCCCCGCTGAGCGCAGCACGCGTCGCGTCGCCCGTTGGTGCAGACGAGCAGGAGTGGCACGGTGTCGAGGGCTCCACCCAGGCGGCCTGCCGTCGCCCCAGCGCTGGCCAGTTCGTCGGCGCCGAGGCCCAGCAGCATCGCCGGATCGGTCAGGTCGGCTCGCACGAGCCATCCGCCCGGACCCGTGCGCGCGATGTACGTGCGCCGGGTCGACTGCTGCGGTCTGGCCCCATCGGCACCCGCGCCCGCACCGGCGCCCCTGGCCTCCGGTTCGGCGTCGGTCTGAGGGGCCTGTTCGGCATGGCGGCCGGGCCGACGGATGAGCAGCAGACGTCCGCCCAACCCGGACACGTGGGCATCCAGGGCCGCCCCCAAGGCCGGGTCCAGGTGCGATTGGGTGGCTGCGACGCGGCCCCACGGACCGTTCTGCTCCAGAGCCACGACGAAGTCTGCTCGCGCAGCCGTGCCCCACGCGGGGAGCGCACCGGTATCCCACACCCGCGAGCACGCAGGGTCGACGATGGTCACTCCGGCATCCTTGCGTAGGTGGACGATGCGAGTCGCATTGCTCTCACCTGGACCTGACGACAATCATCTGCCAGGTCGCCAGTGGCGGCAGGTGCACGGTGGCGTGGGTGCCGTCCACCGCGACCACCAGCGGCTCCAGGTGACCACTCGCATCCGGGTCGGCGGCATACACCGCCGGAACGTCGGGCCCGACGCGCCGCATCCGCAGAGTGCCCGCCCCGGGAGTTCCCGGCGGTCCCTGCGGTGCGTCCCAGCGGCAGTCGGTGGCCCCAGAGAGGTTGATGAGGTGCACCACCAGGGCATCACCGACCGCGGTGATCCGGCGCCACACGACCCCAGGCCTGGCCGTACCGCTCACTGTCGCGGCGGCATACGAGACGTCGAGGTCATCGTTGTAGGAGGCCGCGTAGGAGCCGGTGACCTCGACGATCCCCGATGGGATGAGCAGGTCGTGGTGCTCGGTGAGGAAGTCGTAGTAGCGCGCCAACAGGTCGACGGTCCCCGGCTCCGCCACGTGGTTGCGGACGTAGTAGGGGTCCACGAGGATCCGGTCGGCCTCCCCGGCCAGCAGGTGGGTCGCGCCGTGGGAGAACACCGTGGCCATCGTCAGGGCGGTCGCGCGGTCGGCTTCCTCGCGGGGGGCGACGGCATACACCTGCTGGTATGCCGCGATGACGACCGGCCGCCCGCCGGCCACGGACCGCGCGCGGCCGATCACCTGCGCAAGGGCTGCGTGGGTGGAGTGGGGTTCCCACACCTCGATGTAGACGGCGTCCTGCGGTGCCTGAGCACTGGCCCAGGTGGGGAAGTCGTTGACGTTGTTGAAGACCAGCCGGGCGCCAGGCACGCGCTCGCGGACCGATTCGATGAGGTGCACGAAGCTCTCGGTGAGGTCGACCCGGGTGCCGTCCGTGCGCAGTGCCACCTTTGGGTAGCCATACTGATCGAGGTGGAAGCCGTCAAAACCGCACTGCGCCAACGCTTCTGCTAGATCGTTGCCGAAGTGGTAGAGCCAGGTGGGGGCGCCCGGGTCAACCAGTCGCAGAAAGTCCCCGAGCCCGTATGCCGTGCCGTCGGCATCGGTGATCGCGAGCGACTCCCAAGCCGGCCATTCGTCGTTGCCGACTCCGTAGACCGCGGCATACCCGAGCGCGTCGGCGCCCACCTCGTGGCACGTGGCGATCAGGGCGCGGACCGTGCCGAGGTCGACGGGGCTACCCAGGGCGTCGGCGTAACGTTCGCCACCGCCGAGCAGGTCGGCGTGGCGGTAGGCCCAGTCGTAGAACTGGACGCCGGTGATGTGCAGACGACGGAGATTGTCGGCGACGGCGGCCAGGTCGGCCACGCTGCGGTCGGGGCGATAGTCGGCGACGAACGCGTAGCGCAGGATGCCTCGGTCGCCACCAGACCCGGCGATCTGCACCGCGGAGCGAGCGATCTGCTGGTCGCCGGCCCGGAGCGAGATGCCGTAGGACCCCGGCTCCAACTCACCCAAAGGAATGACACCAGCACTCGAGACGGGGTGGCTGGAAAGGACGGCGCCGTCGCGGTGCACCGTCAGCTCTGCCGACTGACGCAGGTCGCGGATCTCGACGGCTACGCGGTCGGTGGCGCGGAACAGGCTGCGTGTCGGCAGCACTGTCGGATGGTTCGGCGTCGTCATCGTCCTTCACGAAGCTCTCGAAGAAGTCGAGCCCGCACCCCACAGTGGGGGAGCGGGCTCGACCTCGATGGTGCGGGTGACCTCAGCCCTTGACGGCGCCGGAGGTCATACCGCGGATGAAGTACCGCTGCAGCGACAGGAAGACCATCAGCGGGACAATGATGGTGATGAAGCCCGCCGACGGGATGAGCTCACGGCCCTGACCCGTCTGACCTTGCAAGCCCTGCAGGGCCACGGTCGCGATGGTGTTCTCACCACGGCCGAGGAAGAGCAGAGCGATGAGCAGGTCGTTCCACACCCAGAGGAACTGGAAGATCGCGAACGAAGCCAGCGCCGGGGTGGACATCGGGATGATGAGCCGCCAGAACGTCGTGAAGTGGCTGGCACCGTCGATCTTCGCCGACTCGATGACGGCCTTGGGCAAGGACGACATGTAGTTGCGCAAGATGTAGACGGCCAACGGCATACCGAAGCCGATGTGGGCGAGCCACACCGCGAGGAAGGTGCCGTTGAGGCCCAGGCTGCTGTAGAGCTTCAGCAGGGGCACGAGGGCCACCTGGTTGGGGACGACGAGCAGGCCGACGATGATGACGAAGACCAGGTCGCGTCCCTTCCACTCCATGAAGGTGAAGGCATAGGCCGCAAACGCCGCGATGAGGATCGGGATCACCGTTGCCGGCACCGTGACGATGAAGCTGTTGATGAACGCCTGGCCCATGTTGATGCCGGAGTCGTTCGTCGTCAGCACCTGGGCGTAGTTGTTGACGGTCCACTGGGTGAATTCCAGCGGGTTGGCGATCGCCGTCCACCAACCGGAGTTGAACTGGGCGTCGCGCGTGCGGAACGAGCTGATGAGCAGACCCAGGACGGGGATCAGCCAGATGAGACAGAGGAAGGTGACGAAGATCCGCACCGGCCAGGTCGCACTGCCTGGGCCGCTGCCGGCCTTGCTCTGACGAATGACTTGAGCGTCGGTGCTCGGCGGAACTGCGGTGGTCATCGGTTGGCCTCCTCAGCCCGGAACTGCCTCACCTGGTAAACGAGCACGGGGGTGATGGCGATCATCAGGAGCACGACGATGGCCGCGGCATACCCGCTGTTCTGGTTGGTGAACATCTCGTAGAAGAACCGCCGACCCACGACGTCGGTGTTGAACGCACCGTTCGTCGTGACGTACACGACGTCGAAGACCTTCATGACACCGATGAGGACGGTGATGAACACCGTGACCACGGTCGGCCAGATCTGGGGAACGACGATGCTGAAGAAGATGCGCCTTTCACCGGCGCCGTCGATCCGGCCAGCCTCGATGGTGTCCTCAGGAACGCCCTTGATGGCCGAGGAGAGCAACACCATGGAGTAGCCCACCTGGGTCCAGATGAGGATGACCATCAACAGCAGGCTGTTGAGGTGCCACGTCTCGATCTGGTACCAGTACACCGGGTCCTTGCCGAACACGCCCATGATGGCGTTGAGCAGACCGGTCTGCGGGCTGCCCTTCGGCTGGTACTCGTAGATCGAGCGCCAGATCGTGGCGGCACCGACCATGCTGATGGCCATCGGAAGGAAGATGACCGTCTTGGAGAGCTTCTCACCCTTGGGCCGGAGCCGGTCGGCGAGGACCGCAACGCCGAGGCCGAGAGCCACGGTGAGGGCCGGAACGATGATGATCCACAAGAGGTTGTTGAACAGCACCGAGAGGAACGTGGCGTCGGTCAACAGGTCTTTGTAGTTGTTGAAGCCGACGTATTTCGTCGCGTCCTCGTTGGCGAACGAGTACTGCAGCGTGACGATGGCCGGGTAGATGAGGTAGACGCCGATGGCGAGGATCGCGGGGCCGGCGAAGACCCACGGCTTGACCCGGTCTTCCCAGCGGCCTTTGAGCGATTCGGCAAGTTTGTTGAGCAACCAGAACAAGATCATGGCGCCGCCGATGCCGCCGATGATGGCGAGCAAGGCGTTCAGAATTTTGATGGTCAAGAGTCCCTGACCTCCCTGACGAAGGAGTGATGGGGCGGGAAGTATGGATCAGCTGCGGGGATGACGTGCTGTCATCCCCGCAGCTGTCCTGTCACCTCAGCTAGCGGCCTTCGGCCAGCTCGCGTCGATGTTGTTCAGCGTGACGTCGAGGTCCTGAGTACCGGAGATCCACTTGATGGGCTCGGTCCAGAAGGTCCCTGCGCCGACCTTGGCCGGCATGAGGTCCGACCCGTCGAAACGAGCGGCGCTCGACTTGTAGAGAACGTCGCTGGCGATCTTCTGCAGCATCTTGCTCGGGTAGAGCGTGACGTCGAAGGACTTGTGCGGCGAGAAGTAGCCGGCCTTGCCGACCTCGACGCCGTTGTCCTTGCTGGCGATGAAGTTGCGCAGCTTGAGCGTGTTGGCGTCGTTGTTGAACGCGGTCGCCAGGTCGCCACCGGTCAGGACCGGGTTGTTGCCAGCCTCCTTGGCCGGGAAGGCGACGACGCCGATCTCGGTGTCAGCCTTGGCCAGGACGGTGTCAGGGAAGCCACCCTTGCCCGCGATGAACGTGGCCTGCTTGAACAGGTGGCACGCCGGGGGGGTGTCGAACAGGACGTTGCCACCGGTCTGGAAGTTCGTCGCCGCGATGGCCTTGGTGCCGCCGCGGACGTTGCCCTCGGTGAAGGCGATCTTCTGGAAGTAGTCCCAGGCCGGCTTGATCTCGGGGCTGTTGAACTTCAGCGTGCCAGCGACCCACTTGTCGTAGTTCTCCGGGCCGGCGAAGCGCAGGACGAGGTCCTCGATCCAGTCGGTGATCGGCCAACCGGTGGCGCCACCGGACTCAGCGGCGATGCACCACGGGGTCTTGCCGTCGGCCTTGATCTTCTCGGTCAGGGCGTCGAGCTCGGCAAGGGTCGTCGGGGCCTTGTAGCCGGCGGCGGCGAAGACTGGCGCGTCGTACCACAGCAGCGACTTGACGCTGACCGCGGAGGGCAGGCCGTAGACCTTGCCGTCGGTGCAGGTGCCGGCGCCGACGAAGCCGTTGACCAGGGTGGCCTTGGCGGAGGTGACGGTTGCGTCGTCATAGGCGAGGACCTTGCCCTGCTTGGCCAGGTCGCACATCACGCCGGGCTGCGGGAAGAGGCCCACGTCCGGCGGGTTCCCACCCGCGACGCGGGTCTTGATCTCGGTGTCCCACGATCCAGCCTTGGTGAACTTGATCGTGAAGCCGCTCTTGTCGGCGAAGGCCTTGAGGTCCTTCTGGAAGGCGGTCTCCTGCTCGTTGCCGAAGCCGTACATCACCTCGACGGTGGCCTTGCCGGCTCCCGCGGCCGTGCCCGTGGCAGCAGTCGTCGTCGTGCCACTCGAGCCCAAACAGCCCGAGGTGAGCAGCGCGATCGCGGCTGCTCCTGTGGCTGCCTTGGCGAAGGTACTCCTGCGCATACGTTTGACTCCCTTGTCTACTTACGGGATGGAGTGACACAGCTTCGGCTACCCGTAGCCGCTGCTGGTGGCTTGCTCCCGCGCGTCTGTGGAGGCTACGGAGGGTTCCGAAGAGCACCCCATAGATGAACCGACTGATACGCCCGGACGGTCTCCCGACCGGTCGGCCCCACGTGTCCGAGGGCATGGCCGACTCTGCCGTGTAAACGCTTTCCCGTCAAGAGTCATGGCCGGTGTTTATCGCCTTGTTATGCGTCGAGCCCGCGCCTTCGCACGGGCCGAGCAACGCCGTCAGCGACGTCATCACCGACGTCATCGCAGAGGTGCGTCGAGCGCCGAGACTCAGGTCGATCCGAGATACTAGGCCCCGCTAGCCGGGCCGGCGATAGCGGCCACCACATGGCTCCAGGTGGCGCCGGACCCGTCGCGCCGACCCGTCGCTGCCGGCAGGTCGACCGGCCCTCCGTTGGCTGCGGCCGCCCGCGCCGGCACCGAGCCGGCCCAAGCCAGCACCAAGGTGTCCTCGCCCTTGAGGAATCGGTGCGCTCGCACCCCTCCCGTGCCGCGCCCCTTGGCCGGGTACTCGGCATACGGAGTCACCTTGATGGCCCCCGCCTGGGTGCCGGGGAGGGCTCCCGAGGTGCCGCTCGCGGTGACGACCAACCCGTCCCGAGTGGGGTCGACCACTCCGAAGAACAGCGCCCTGGCCGCGGGATCCAGCCGGATTCCGGCCATGCCCGCGGCGGCTCGGCCTTGCGGCCGCACGCTTCCGGCGGAGAACCGCAGCAGTTGCGCGTCACTGGTGAGGAACACCAGGTCGATCTCGTCGCTGGAGGTCGGGGCGGCACCCACCACCTGGTCGCCGTCGCGCAGGGCGATGAGCTCCCACGACGGTCGGGCGGGGTGGTCGGTGACCACGCGCTTGACGACGCCCGAGGCCGTCCCGAGGGCCAGCACGGGGGAGTCCGGCGCAAGGGATGCGAGGGTCACCGGCTGCTCGTCCCGACCCAGCTCGAGGTATGCCGCCAGCGGAGCACCGCCGGACAGATGGGGGGAGTCGGCGGTCGGGGGGAGCGTCGGCAACTCAAGAACCGAGAGGCGCAGCATCCGGCCCAGGCTCGTGACGAGACCGACCTCGCCTCGGGCGGTGGCCCGCACCGCGCCGATGATGACATCGTGCCGGGCCCGCCCCCCTCCGGTCGGGAGATCGTCGGCTGATGTCGTGCGGGCCAACAGGCCGGTTGAGGAGAGCAGCACCCAACACGGGTCGTCGGCGATCTCGAGGACCGCGCTCTGGCCCCGGGCAGGGGCCGCGGCGGTGACCCCGGCGACGGCGCCAGCCGACTCCAGCAGCACCGTGCGCCGCGGGGTGGCGTGCGCCTGGGCGACCTCGGCCAGCTCGTCGGAGACCGTGCGCCGCAGCAGTCGCTCATCGGACAGGACCGCCCGCAGGGCCTCGATCTCCGAGCGCAACTGCTCCTGCTCCTTCTCCAACTCCAGCCGGGAGAACTTCGTCAACCGGCGCAGTTGGAGCTCAAGGATGTAGGTCGCTTGCGCCTCCGACAGGTCGAATACACCCATGAGGCGGGCGCGTGCCGTCGCCGTGTCATCGGCCGCCCGGATGAGCTGGATGACCTCGTCGATGTTGAGGATGGCGACGACGAGCCCATCGACCAGGTGCAGACGCTCCTCGCGCTTGGCCAGTCGGTGGGCGGTGCGTCGCCGGACGACGCCGATTCGGAAGTCGACGAAGACCGACAGCAACTCGACGAGCCCGAGCGTGCGCGGCTGGCCCTCGACGAGCGCAACGTTGTTGATCCCGAATGAGTCCTCCATCGGTGTCAGTCGATAGAGCTCCTCAAGCACCGCCTCGGGTACGAAGCCGCTCTTCACCTCGATGACCAACTGCAGCCCGTTGCTGCGGTCGGTGAGGTCCTTGACGTCGCTGATCCCCAGCAGCCGCTTGCTCTGGACCTGGTCGCGGATCTTCTCGATGACCTTCTCGGGCCCGACGAGATAGGGCAGTTCGGTGACGACGATCCCGCGGCGGCGGGGGGTGATGTTCTCGATCCGCGCGGTGGCGCGCGTGCGGAAGGTCCCGCGCCCACCGGCATACGCCTCCCGTATGCCGTCCAACCCGACGATCCGTCCGCCGCCGGGCAGATCGGGGCCGGGGACGAAACGCATGAGGTCATCGAGGGTCGCGTCGGGGTGCTCGATGAGGTGGCGCGCGGCGCCGATGACCTCGCCGAGGTTGTGCGGCGGCATGCTCGTAGCCATGCCGACGGCGATCCCGCTGGCGCCGTTGACGAGCAGGTTGGGGAACGCCGCGGGCAACACTTCGGGCTGGGTCTGGGTGTCGTCGTAGTTGGGGACGAAGTCGACGGTGTCCTCATCGAGAGCCGCCACCATGAGCATCGCCCCGGGCGCCATCCGGGCCTCGGTGTATCGCGAGGCGGCCGGGCCGTCATCGAGCGAGCCGAAGTTGCCGTGCCCGTCGACCAGGGGCAGCCGCATCGAGAACGGCTGGGCCAGCCGCACGAGGGTGTCATAGATCGCGCTGTCACCGTGCGGGTGGTACTTACCCATCACCTCGCCGACGATCCGGCTGGACTTCACGTGCGGGCGCTCGGGCCGAAGTCCCAACTCGCTCATCCCGAAGAGGATCCGTCGTTGCACCGGCTTGAGGCCGTCGCGGGCATCGGGCAGGGCTCGGGCATAGATGACGCTGTAGGAGTACTCGAGGAAGGCGGCCTTCATCTCCTCGGCGACGTCGATGTCGACGATCCGCTCGACGACGTCCTCGCCATCGGGGGGCTGGGTGGTGGTGCGACGGGCCATGCCGGGCTGGGCTCCTGCGAGTGGGTCGGCGGATCAACGCCCCATCCTCTCCCACGGCGCCCACGCGGCATACCTGCGACACGAGGGTTCCCGCGCCCGGTCCTCTCACGGCCCCCACGCGCCCCCTGACACGGAGATAGCGCTCGCACGGTCATGTGTGGGGGGTTTGAGGCCGCGGAAGGACGGAAAAGTGGCCATGCGAGCGCTATCTCCGTGCAGGGCGGGAGGGGGTCAGGCGCGCCGGAGTCAGGGGAGTGGGTCGTGGACCCCGAACCGGCCCCAGTGCGCGACCTCGTCCAGGCCGCGGCGCCCGCGGGCCAGGCTGGGGCTCGCCGGGTGGGGCACGGCATACCCGAGGCTGATGACCCCGACGAAGCGGCGGTCATCGGGGATCCCCAGGGCAGAACGGACCTCGGTATGCCGCGTCGGCGGCACCCCGAAGAAGCAGGCTCCCAGCCCTGCATCGACCGCGGTGAGCAGGGCGAGCATCGCCGCCATGCCGGTGTCGACGTCCCAATAGGGGACCGGCCAGCGCGCCGGGTCGCGGTCGGTCCAGCCCTTGTCGGGCTGCGCGTAACGCTCGAGGTATCGCTCGGGGTCGGACAGACACAGGATGAGGGCGGGCGCGGTCGCCATCCCGGCCAGCCATGTGTCCGGCGGTTGATCGCCCGTCGTCGCCGACCAGAAGGTCGCCCGTTCCTCGGGGGAGCGCAGCACGAGGAAATCCCAGCCCTGGCTGAAACCGGCACTGGGAGCTCGGATGGCGGCCCCCAGGCAGGCGAGCACGGCCTCGTCCGGCACGGGCCGGTCAGGGTCGTAGCGACGGATCATCCGGCGGCCACGGATCGCGCGAGAAAGCTCCATGACCTCGCATGCTGCCACCCCGCAGGGAACCCGTGACCCCTTGGCGTGGGAACATGTGGGCGTGTCCAGCAAGCACGGCCAACACCGGCACCCGTTGCCGGACGAGCCGACCTCGCCCGAACCCGTCGGTGGCGGCGACGAACACCCACCCGGCTATCCGTTCGAGTGGGAGGCGGATGTCGTCCTCAGTGACGGCTCGGTGGCGCATGTGCGGCCGATCAGGCCGTCCGACGACGAGCGCATCCGGGTCTTTCATGCCGGGCAGAGCGAGGAGTCGATTTACCTGCGCTTCTTCGCACCGTTGCGCGAGTTGTCCGACCGTGACGTCCAACGGTTCACCGTCGTCGACTACGACGAACGGGTCGCCCTCGTCGTGATGCATCGGGACCTGATCATCGGGATCGGGCGTTACGACAAGATCGACGACACCAGGGCCGAGGTCGCCTTCAACGTGTCGGATGCCTTCCAGGGCAAGGGAATTGGCTCGATCCTATTGGAACACCTGGCGCTGGTCGGCCTCGACGGCGGGGTCACCCGCTTCGTCGCCGAAGTGCTCCCGCAGAACCGTCGGATGATCAACGTCTTCAAGGAGGCCGGCTACAACGTCAAGCACCGGCTCGAGGACGGGGTCATCTCGCTGTCGTTCGACATCAGCCCGACGGCCACGTCGACGGCCGTGCGTTATGCCCGCGAGCACCGTTCGGAGGCGATCAGCGTCGGGGGCATCCTCACGCCGCGTTCGGTCGCCGTCGTCGGTGCGAGCAGGCGCGAGTTCTCCATCGGACACACCTTCCTCAAGAACCTCGTCGAGGGGGGTTTCACTGGGCAGGTGTATGCCGTCAACCCCAACGCCAAGCGCGTGATGGGGCTCAAGTCCTACCGCACGCTGGCCGACGTCCCCGGCCTGGTCGACCTCGTCGTCGTCGCTGTGGCCGCGCCCGACGTCATCAACCTCGTCGACGAGTGCGCGGCGAAGGGCGCCCGAGCGATCGTCGTGCCGTCGGCTCACTTCGCTGAGGACGGCGAACAGGGGTGGAAACTCCAGACCAAGTTGCGCAAGAAGGCCCGTCGGGCCGGGCTGCGGGTCATCGGGCCCAACTCCTTCGGCATCATCAACAACCACCCCGACGTGCGGCTCAACGCGTCGCTCGCGCCGCAACTACCGCCGCGCGGCTCCTTCGGGCTCTTCGCCCAGAGCGGTGCCCTCGGCATCGCGGTTCTCGCCTCAGCCGCCCGTCGGGGGTTGGGCGTCTCGGTGTTCGCCTCTGCAGGCAACCGGGTGGACCTTTCGGGCAACGACCTTATGCAGTACTGGATCGAGGACGCGTCCACCGATGCTGTGGGTCTCTACGTCGAATCCATCGGCAATCCGCGCAAATTCGTCCGCATCGCCCGCTCGCTGGCGGCCGCAAAACCGGTCATCGTCGTCAAGTCCGCAGGCAGTCGACTCGGGTCGGCACCGGGTCACCTCACCCGCAAGATGAGTGTCGGCACGGAGGCGTTCGACGCGCTGTTGCGCCAGTCGGGCGTCATCCGCACCGAGAACATCCATCAACTGTTCGACGTCGCCCAACTCGTCGTTCACCAGGAGCTTCCGGCCGGTGATCGCGTCGCTGTGGTCACCAATTCCGACGCACTGGGTTCGCTGACGACGCAGGCTGCCCAGAGTTGGGACCTCAAGGTCACCCACGGGCCGGTCTCCGTTGCCCCCGAGGCGGGCGCCGAGGAGTTCGCGCTCGCGTTGCGGGCGGCCTTCGATGACCCCGGGGTCGACTCGGTGATCGCCTCGTTCATCCCCCCCATCTACACCGACGACGAGTTGGTCGCCGCGGCGGTCCGGGATGAGGCCGGACGCAGCACCAAGACCTGCACGGCCACGTTCCTCGGCATGCGCGGCGTCACAGAGCAACTGACCTTGAACACCCCCGGCGAGCGCCCTCGGGTGGTCCCGGCATACCCCATGCCTGAAGACGCCGTGCGAGCGGTGGCGGCGGCAACTCGCTACGCGCAGTGGCGGGCTCGCGACAAGGGCACGCTCGTGGCCCCCTCGGGGATCGAGAAGGGTGTCGTCGAGGAGCTCATCGACAATGTCCTCACCGACAGCCCCGACGGGAGGGCACTGACCGAGGATGAGTGCATCCAGGTGCTCGCGGCATACGGCATCGGCTTGTGGCCCGCCGACTTGGTTCACAACGCCGACGAGGCGGTCGAGGCGGCCGAGCGGCTCGGATATCCCGTCATCCTCAAGGTGATTGCGCCGGCGCTGCGCCACCAGGTGGGCGTGACCGGAGTCCGTCCCGACCTCTCCTCACCCGAGGCAGTGCGCGATGCCCATGCGTCGCTGACCAACCGGCTGGGCGCCTTCGTGGCCGACCGGTTCGCCGTCCAGCGGATGTCACCTCCGGGAGTGTCCTGCGTCGTCGGCAGCACCGAGGACCCGCTCTTCGGCCCCGTCGTGTCGTTCTCGATCGCCGGCCCGCCCACTGATCTGCTCGGCGACATCGGCTACCGCATCCCGCCGTTGACCAACGTCGATGTCGACGACCTGATCTTTTCGGTCAAGGCTGCCCCGCTGCTCACTGGCCATGGCGGCAAGGAACCGATCTACCTCGATGACCTGCGTGATCTCATCGCCCGAGTGTCGACGCTCGCCGATAACCACTCGACGCTGGCGTCGGTGTCGTTGCAACCGGTGAACTGTTGGGGCGCAGGGGTCGACGTCCTCGGGGCCGAGATCTTCGTGGCCCCGGCCATGACCCGCAAGGACGCCAGTCGCCGCGCGATGACCTGACCGAGGCGGCCATGGGAGAGAATGGCCATCATGCGTAAGGTTCCCCGTGAGGTGCCCGGTTTCAGCCTGCCCGTCGAGCTGAGGTCGGACATCCAGCACGCCGGTTACTACCCGGCCCTCGTGGCCGACGTGGTCGGCGCCACCCTTGCCGGTGATGTCGTCCAGGCCCACTTGGTCCACCAGGAGACGACCTTCGACCAGGACTCCGTCCGCCGGCACATCACCGTTCTCGTCCTCACGGCGACCAAACTCGTCGTCGTCCATGCCGACGATCACGACGACCACCACGAGCGCGCCGTCGCGACGGCGACGAGTGAGAGCATCCCGTTGGCTGCGGTGCGCGGGGTCATGCTCGCCCACGTTGTGGCCAATCCCGATGCCTACGTGCCGGGTTCGCTCGGTCGGGAGATCACCCTGACACTGGGCTGGGGGGCCGTGAGCCGCCTGGACGTCATGCCTGCTTCGTGCGGTGACCCGCAGTGTGAGGCCGACCATGGCTTCGAGGGGACACTCGCGGCCGACGACATCTCGCTGCGCATCAGCGCCGACGCCGATGGCGACGCGGCCCTGGCCCGCGCGCTCCACTTCGCCTCGGCGCTGTCGGCGACGATCGGCCGCTGAGGTGGGTTCTGCGCCGCCGGCCCTCCCGGTCGGGGCCGGGACCCTGTCGGCGGTCCTTCCGTCGGTCTTGGCCTCCCTCGGGTCGCCCCGGTATGCCGCCCGCCCCCTGATCCCGCTGACCCCCGCCCGTCGCGCTGTCGTCGTCCTGGTCGACGGCTTGGGTGACACGCTCGTCCGCCGCCGGGCCGGTCACGCGCCGTTCCTGCGGTCCGGGCTCGCCGCGGCATACCGATTGACGTGTGGGTTCCCATCGACGACGGCGACGTCGATGGGCAGTTTCGGGACCGGGCTGCCTCCGGGGGCGCACGGCCTGGTCGGTTACGAAGTGCTCGTCCCGGGCGCGACGCCCGAGACCGACCGCATCCTCAACGAGCTCAGTTGGGACGACGGGCCCGACCCGTTCACCTGGCAGCCCGAGCCGACGGTCTTCGAGGCCGCTGAGGCCGAAGGAGTGGCCGTCACGCGGGTCGGTCCCGGCTTCTTCGACGGTTCGGGGCTGACCAACGCGGCGCTACGCGGGGGCCGGTTCCGCGCGGCATACCAACTCGCGACCCGCGTCGACGAAGCCCTCGCCGCGGTCCGAGCGACCCCGCGCGCTTTGGTTTACCTCTACTGGGGCGACGTCGACAAGCTCGGCCACGTCCATGGCCCGAGCTCGCCGGAGTGGGGCGCGGAGGTCGAGCGGGTTGACGCCGAGTTGCGCCGGCTGGTGGCCTCCGTCCCCTCCGATACGGCCGTCTATGTCACCGCCGACCACGGGATGGTCGAGGTTCCGTTCGCGGACCGGATCGATCTCGCGGTCGAGCCGCGGCTGCTTGACGGGGTCCGGCACGTCGGGGGCGAACCCCGTTCGGTGCAGCTCTATTGCGCGCCAGGCGCCGCCCAGGACGTGTCTGAGACATGGCGGGAGCGCCTCGGGGAGAACGCCACGGTGATCAGCCGGTCCGAGGCCATCGAGGCTGGGCTCTTCGGCCCAGCGGGGTCCGTGGCCGATCGGGTGTTGCCACGCATCGGCGATGTCTTGGTCAACTGCCTGGGCAGCATGGCCGTCGTCGATTCGGTTCGGATGCGACCGGAGCTCATCGCCCTGTTGGGGCTGCACGGCTCGGTCAGCGAGGACGAAATCGCGATCCCGCTGTTCCAGTGGCCCGCCCGCACGGCATAGGGTCGGGCGTCGTGGCCGAGTTGGTGTTCTTTTCCGGGACGATGGATTCCGGCAAGTCGACCCTCGCCCTGCAGATGGAGCACAACCACCGGGCGCGGGGTAAGGGCGGGTTGATCTTCACCAAGCACGACCGTGCGGGTGAGGCGGTCGTGTCCTCGCGCCTGGGGTTGTCCCGGCGGGCCATCGAGGTCACCGACACCCTGGACTTCTGGGACACCGTCGTCGGCTTCGTGACCGAGGGTCACCGGGTGGACTTCGTCGTGTGCGACGAGGCGCAGTTCTACACGCCCCGGCAGATCGAGCAACTGGCGAGGATCGTCGACGAGATGGGCGTGGACGTCTTCGCCTTCGGCATCATGGCGGACTTCCGGACGGAGCTCTTCCCCGGGTCGCGCCGCTTGGTTGAGCTTGCCGACCGAGTCCAGGTGCTGCAGGTCGAGGCGTTGTGCTGGTGCGGCGTCCGCGCGACCCACAATGCCCGCGTCATCGACGGGGAGATGGTCATCGAAGGTGACCAGGTGGTGGTCGGCGACACGGCCAAGGGCAGTGGGGTCGTGGAGTACGAAGTGCTCTGCCGGCGCCACTACATGCGTCGGATGACCTCGCACGCGGCCCGCGCCGCCGCGCTCTCACCGGACGTTCTGCCCTTCGACGTCGCGCGCCAGGACGGCTGACCCGCGCTCTGCGCCGACGGCGTTACGCGTTGGGGTCCTTCGGCTTGGTCCCGAAGACGATGTCGTCCCAACTCGGCACCGAGGGTCGACCGGAGCGCCGAGGGGTATGCCGTGCCACCGCCGGTTCCGGGGAAACTTCCTCGACCTCTACCTCAGGCTTGGGGTCCTGGCGAGGTTCGAAGGCCGGTTCGTGCTTGGGCTCGGAGTCCGGCTCGGTGTTGGAGTCGGTACTGGCGGCGGTGCTGGATTCGGTAATTGAGTCGGGACCGGGCGCGATGGCAAGCTCCGGCTCGGCCTCGCGAGTGACGGCGGCGGTCACCGCGACGGGCCGGCGCTCTTCGGCGGCGGCGACGTCGCTCGGGATGGTTTCAACGGTGTCGACGTGGTCGTCGGGGGGCGACTGCACGGCATCGCCCAAGGGCAGGGCAGCCACCGGCTCCAACCCGCGACGGCGGGACCCGCGGCGAGACCGGGCCGCCGAACGCTCACGCATCGCCGTGACGAGGTCGACCGGGTCGTCGGCCCGAGAGCGGCGTCCGGCCGCATCCAGTCCGCCGTCGGCTTCGACGTCGTAGACCGGTGCTTCACGCGGGACCGGGGTTGCCGCAGGTTCGTCCTCGCTGAGCCAGCGGGCCTCATCGTCCTTGGCATGCAGCGAACGGCTGGCGACATCGAAGGCCCAGGTGCCCTGGCGCACCCGCCCACCGGCGCTGAAGTTGACCGCGACCGTCCACTCGGGTCCTTCGCGGCGCCAGGCGTCCCACTCGATCGAGTCGGCCTCGACGCCGCGGGCGGTGAGTCGATCGGCGACGCGTTGGCCCAGCGTGGTCGAGGGGCCGGATCCGCCGCGTTGCCGCAACCGCACCGCCCGGCCGAGGCCGGCGACATACTCCCGCTCGGCGAGGATCGGGCCTTCGTACTTGTGGACCTTCTCGACCGTCCACCCGGAGCGCTCGGCGACCTCATCGGCGGACATCCCCGCCCGGACCATCGCCTGCACGTCGCGTGGTCGCATGCCGCCCTCGATCTCGATCTGCAGTTGTCCCAGCCGAGGACGGTCACGGCGGGCCGCAGCCCGCAACGACTCGTCGAGCGGGACCCGGAATCGGGCGCCGTCGACGCTGGCGAGCAAGAGGTGCCCGCCGTCGTCGTCAACGCCGATCAACCGCAGGTCCTGCATGCTCACTCCATGGGTCGGCTGGGGACGTGTCGTCACGACTCTCTCATTCGAACCGAGGTCTGCGAAGCGGCCACGCCGGACCGTTACCGTGGACCTCACCATGACGCCGATCCCAGACACGACCGGGCACCTGCCCGTCCCATCCATTGACGACCTGTCCGTTTTGGAGGTATTGGCGCTCACCCTGGCTCACGAAACCGGTCAACTGGTCCACGAGGGGCGACCGGCCGACCTGGCCAACACGACAGGGACCAAGACGTCGGACACCGATCCGGTGACCGTCATGGACACCCGTGCCGAGGAGCACCTCCGGCGCCGGTTGAGGGCGGCACGTCCCGACGACGGTCTGCAGGGGGAGGAGGGCAGCTCGATCCCGTCCCGCAGCGGGCTCACCTGGGTGGTCGATCCCATCGACGGCACCACCAACTACCTCTACGACCTTCCCCTGTATGCCGTGTCCGTCGCCGTCGTCGTGGGCGACCCCACCACGCCGGGCGCCTGGCGTCCGGTCGCTGGAGCAGTCCGAGCCCCTGCCCTGGACATCACCTGGTCGGCCCGGGCCGGCGGGGGAGCGTGGCGGCGCGGACCTGCGCGGCCGTGGGATGTCGCCGGGCCCGGGGGCGAGCCGCCGGCGGTCCCGGCGCG